>Ga0325402_1000727_pt1 | contig 24634 bp, 14 predicted proteins | sample PopdelMetagenome_22_FD_207212 | JGI IMG/M metagenome (GOLD analysis project Ga0325402, IMG submission 207212) | Populus deltoides microbial communities from Bellville, Georgia, United States - Xylem-PdKOR-R3 | ecosystem: Host-associated > Plants > Phyllosphere > Stem > Wood/Secondary xylem...
TTCCGTTTAGCTTCTATTTTTTTAATGTTTTTAAAATTATATTTAATTTTTCTATTAATAATTTTGATATTTTATGTAAAAATAAAAAATATAAATTTGAATATTTTTCAATTAAAAAACATATACACTATATTACTAAACAAATCAATATCAATGATGTAAATTTCATTATAAAATAGCCAAACAAAACCTAAATTTGGATGCTATATCAACCCATCTTAAAACCTAAAATATAGAATAAGGAAATTAACTCAAATAAATTAAAATGATTTTATTTATATTTTTAAGAAGTTAAAAAACTATTATTTTGATTTTTTTAAAATGTCAAAAATGGTTTTGAATGGATTATGTTGACCATGTAATTGTTTGGTTTTACCGAGACTAATTCTCATTTTAATTTATTAAAACTCAACTTTTATAAGATTTTAAATATACCTAACATGATAGACGGGGTTTAATAACAACGTTGTTGGCTTATTTAGGTAACAAACGACATCGTTGAATAAAGCAAAGGCCATTAAAAACATTTTGTTCTGTTAGGAGTAATTTTGTACTTGTTCTTTTTGTATTTATCCCACTTCCAAAAAAATATTCGATTAATAAAAAATATTCTATGTGTTTGAGATAAAAAAAAAATTCGAGAAAATTTCTACGTCTTTTATAAACCATATACTAATTTACAAAATTAGTGACATTATTTTGAGAGAGAGAAAAAGAATACACGAATACCTTATTTTTCACAAAACTTCATTTGATTTTTTCTCTGTGAATGTTGTCGTGCAAGCGTGTCTACCAATGTAGGGTTGGAAGTTTGTCGTGCAAATATTATACTAAATAAATTCTAAATACATCATTATTTTCATATTCTACATATAAAAAATTAAAAATTTATTGTTTAAAAAATAATTGACAATATTGTTAGTCATAACTAAACTCAATTCAGAGCAGTAGATATTTTCGAGATAGTCTAGAGATTTTAAGAGCTATGAGCACGAATAATATATATGAAATTTTTGAAAAAGTTCAGAGTGAATAGGATTTTATAAAATTCATGAGCGAGAGAAAAAATACTATCCAAAAGAAGGAAAGCTTGCGTATTATATTTTATTTAAATCAATGCAAGATTTTTGTTTGAAGTAATTTCATTTCAAACTTGCATAATTGATGATTAAATATTATAAAAAAACAAGTGGATATCTTTGTTTGTTGAAAAATATTTTTTTTAAATAGTTTTTATAGAAAATAAACTATTGAAAAGTAGATTATTTGTAATGTCATGTTAAATTAGTTGAAAAATAATTTTGAATATTTTACTATGCCATGAAAAATTATCCAAAATGAACTCATTAATGTTTTTTTTAAGTTTATTAAAAGTATATGGATTAAATTTAACAAATAAAAAAATTTAAAGGATAATAAAATTGAAAAATAATTTTAATTTCATGATTTTTAATAAAAATAATGACAATAATAAAAAAAATGACCAGATCTAACAAATAAACAAATTAAAGAATGATGAAATTAAAATTCTTTTCTAATTTTATAAATTATTTAAATAAAACAAATAAAAATAAAAAAATAACAATGTTTAAGTCATTTCACTTTGTTTTTTTTCTAAAAAGACGTTTTTGAAAGTATTTTGCATATAAAATAAAATAAAAATATTTTTTTTAATACCAATTTTTACTCCGGTCAAAAATATTTTTTTCTCAATTAATTTTTCTTAAGATTACCAAATATTAGATGAAAAGCGGAGAAAATAATTTCTGTTTTCCTAGAAAAAATAAAAAAAATTCTTATTCCCAAGTACCTTCTAAAAAAAAATATTTCAAATATAAAAAAACAAGTTAATAGATATTTTTGATTTAGAAATAAATTTTTTTATTTTAAAACATTAAATAAATAATAATATAAAAAAAGATTATATTAATGTTCAACCGCATAACCCACGCACGGGGGTCCACAGATGTTAGCATCATACGAGCGTGTGAGGGGATAGATCCTCGAAATGATAGAAATGAAAGAACAGGGACAGGATCGTCAAACACAAAGATAAAAACCCTAATAACAAACGCTCCAGCCTCCTTCCTATAAATAAAGCGCAGCACCAGCTGCTTGGCAGAAGTACAGACGTGCCGTTGCGGTTTACTGAAGAGTAGAGTTTTTCCCATGTCTACATTCACTTCTTCATCCCTTTCTTCTCTTTACGCCTTTTTTTTGTGTTTTCATTACTTGTTTTGGCTGTGGAATCAAGTGATGAATTTGGATTACAAATTTCTCACGACGGTCGTCTGAGACACATCGTGTCAATTTTGATGTAATGATCCAATGTTTTCTGATGATTTCATCTTGCTCTTGTTCTTCTAAGTAATCATAAATTTTTTCTTACGTAGTTTTCTGTGATGAGGCGAGCATCGTGATGATAAATTCGAATTTTGTCCGATCAATTTCATGACAGGATTATTAACCTCCTACTCATACTGAATGCTCGCTCATCACTGATTTCTCTATAATAATTTTTTTTTTGTATTTTATGGGTTAATAATTCTTTTAAAGCTTTTCAGCAGCTCCTTTTCTCCTTTTTTTAAGAACGATCAAATTGGATTGGCACTATGAGGATTTAATGTGGTACGAGGTCGAAAGATCTATGAAATTTGTAACTCTTAGTTCTTTTCATTCTGAGTGCGCAGTTCAATCTGTTTATGCATCTTGCTTATACCCAGAAGGCCTCGAATTTGTTTTCAACAGGGATTGCCTCTTCTCTCTTCATATAACCTGGTTTTTGGTCATGTCTGGTTATTCAGAAAAGTTGGAGGAAGCTTTTCTGTTAAGTAAATTGAAAGGACAATGTGGGATGTGCCCAAGCTGCTGGGACTACAATTTATGGATACCGACCTGAATGAACATGAATTTTTTAGACCTAAATTAAAAGGTTTGAAAGTAAAATTATTCTAGATTTTGGTATGGATAGTATAAAACTCTAAATACTGATTCTATCAAGAAAGACGGAATCACGAACAAAAACAGATCCATGGATTCTCTCCAAGCTTTTCATTGCTTTTGCTTCCTTTATCAGAAAAAAGAAATCCCAACATGAAATTCTACGTGCGTATGTTTTCCAAAAGAGCAGAAATCCACTAGTCCAGTGACCAAGCCTGCAACCAGATAGGAGAGAATATGAGTGATTCACTGGAGAACTATACTTTTGTCCATTTAAGTTGTTCAAACAATGATAACGAGTTGTCTAACCTGTATCTTGCCATCAGAAGTGCCAGCATAAAGCATTGCACCGTCCATATCTGATGTTAAGCATGTAATTCTGGCGTGCCACCCACTTCCTACTTTGATGGAAGCAACTCTTGTAACTCTTTCCTTTAACCAAACCTCAATGATCCCACTTTTCGTGGCTGTGAATATGAAGTCGCTGTTGACAGCAATTCGCTGAATGTCGAATCCAGTTGAGAAGGATCCGGTTACAGCTTTGCTCGAGTGAGAAAATACCTGCCATGCAAGGAAATTTGTTCACTTGAGTAAATGTTCTGTTCAAACATATTTCATGAACAATCAGATCACTCGTTGTTGCTTACTTTCCCTGCTGTTCCATCAACCGCTGAACCACCAGCAAACAGAAGACCATCTTGAATTTGCAGGGAATAAATACTTTGTTTCCCCAACAATTTTCTTGTTCCAGAGTAGAATGTAGTTGATGTGAATTTGATCAAATCTACCTCCTGGATACTGTAACCGGAGACGCCACAATATAATGTATCCCCTGTCATAGCAAGGCACTTCACCGTTTTGTTGAAGTTTATATGCTTTGGAACACCTGACCAATTGTATACCTGTGAAAATACAATTTTTAGGAAACCGGATTCTTTCAACCGCTAAAGACTGCACAGTTTGGTTTCAGTTGTAGAAACATGATGGGTAGGCGTCACTTGCCTTAACTCCTGCTCCTTGAGAAACAAAGCATGCAACTTTACCATTAGCTGTCAACTCGTATACTGCCTCTTTCACATCATGAACTTGAATACAATGAATTTCTTCAGGTTTAATTGCCCAAACCTGCAAAAGAAGAGGCAGGAAAATGACCGTTTCAAATGATTAGGTATACAATTTATCAGACAATGGATTATGCAGTCTGGTATTCCTTCTTTCGGTGGTTCATTGAAAAGGGTAGCATAAATATGAGTTGATTGCTACAACTACAACGCATGAGATAGCAACATATGTTCTTACAGGAGACGGAGTAATCTAAGATTCAAATAGCTAGAAAGCAGGGAAAAAACCGAAAGTACCCGAATGGTTTTGTCCAAGGAACCACTGTACAATTTGTCTCCTGAAGATGAAATATAGAGGCATGTGACAGCTTTTGTATGTTCACGAACTTCTTGAATCAACCTTAGAACACTCTTTCCAGCATCCCACACCTAAAAGCGAGTGTTGGTTAGTTATAACATCAAGGATTCATTAATACATATGCAACTGGTAATTGTATTAATGCACGGGGAAGAGGGTCAGGTAGATTGTACCTTGATGGTTCCGTCGGAGTGGCTGCTAATAACACGACCTTTAAAATGAAGCAGAGACAGCACTTCACCATTGGCGCATGATTCTACCTCAACCACTTCGGTGCAGTTCCACAACTCTGTCTAAAATACAGATTAAAAAGCCTAATAAGCTCATTTTTTTATAGCTAATCTGAAGAAGCCAAGGACATGGTTTCCCAATCCCACTTACTGCATTGACAGATGACAAATTCATTAAGGATTTCAGTACATCAGTGATCACTGGTGAACTTCTCTTAAGCTTTCTCAAGGTGCTGTAGATGTATTTAGCATACTTTCCGAGCTCTTCAAGTGCAGCTAAAAATCAGGAAAGTTTGAGTTCAGCAATTATTTGTGTATATTCAAAACTTTGTTAAGAATTCTCACCTACACTAATCTTACCTGGGTCACTTACGAAGGTTCTTAATGCAAGGGTTGCCAAAATCTTCTCTTCCATGTTTCTAGTTGATTGGAGGACATTTATAAATTCATCAAGCAAGGATTTACGAGCCGCAGTTTTTACACCAGTATCAGGAAGAACTGAAAGCATGTATATGAGCCATGTGGAGATGACAAGGCATGATTTTGCCGTCTCCAAGGAATTACTCTTGAAGCACTCCTCTAAAGCTTTAAAGATAGAGCCCTTTTCATGATTGCAAAGAACAAATGCCACTCTTTTCTCCCAAGAACTTACTGCTTTCTCTTCATCTTCCTGCACAAAAGCATCCAAGGCTCAGAATCATCACAGAATTTAATTGAACAGGGTCCCATATTCCATATTAAACTTAAGCAAAAACCGCAAACCATTGTTTCAGCTAAAAAATTTTCTGCTAAATCATTTTCATTCTTTTTCAGCTTCTCTGCCTTCATCAAAGCATTGTAAGGTAGATCATATCCTGCAATCTTCAGTAACCAGGCTTCCATGTAAGTACCCCCAGATGAAGTCCGACGTGCAGAAATAGAAACTAAAGCATCCAGAGCCATCATCTGAGAATTAGAGAAGTCCTTTCTGTGCAGCGCTTCAATTAAAGCCTCTACAGCTTCTTCCCTGTAAATGCTCATCTTTCGCGGCTCAGCCTGGAAATTCAACCCATAGAAACCATGGTTAGATATCCAAGTTTTCCTGTTAAAGTAAGTGAATGATGTCAGAGAATCAAAGCAAACCAGGAGATCAAGCTGAAGAAGAAGAGTGGCAAGGGAAGGTTGCTGCCTCATGGGAGCCATTTGGAGATACACAAGAAAGGTGTGCATGGTACTAAATGCTCCTTCATCTTTAATTATCTGCAATATCTGATTACAGAATGTCCTCCTGAAACACCATGGAAAAGGCAGAACATTCAGTGTCGGTATTGGAGATGATGTTGAAAAAGAAGAAACATGCAAATCTTTAGACATTTGTGTTTGATTTTTCTACTTTTTCAAGTTGTAGCATTACAGTAGCACATTTTTCCCTTCAACCATCCAACCATTAGCTGCTGGAAGAAAATATAAACAACATTCAAAGTATATTACTGAAGGGAATATTTGATGTGTACCTGTTTAACTGAACTAGCTCTAAGAGGAAGTCAATACATAAGCCTCTCACGCTATCATCCCCGGCGTGAAATAATTCAAGAACAGGAGATAGTTCGATTGTACTTGCTATCGAGTTCCGGGAACTTTTATCAGCACGCATGCAACAGAGAAGTATCGAAATAATTGACTTCCTTCCTTCCACTCTATCCAAACACTTGACTAGCGCTGGAATTCCATTTGCACAGATAACATCAAAAGCATTGACAGACCGGCTGTTTTCATCCCCACCCGTAAGCAAGTGTTCAAGCACTGCTATAGCAGCGTCCTTGGGCTCTATTGCAAATTGAAAATCATCTAAATCTTCAATTTTGCTCTGGATTGACTGGACAAGTGAGGGTATAAAGTTGTGAACTGAAAGCTGAGCAAAAGCTGGCCTCAGCTGGTATATCAGAACAACAGCCTCAGCAAGCCCATTTTTGAACAAAGCAGCTAGGCAATCAAAATCAGAATCTACACTGGTTAGAATCTCTCCGACACTTTCATCTGAAAATGTTAACTCAGAGAGAACGTAAACTGAAGTTTTAAGAGCATCTCTGCTTACAGAAGCAGAGAGTATTTCTACAATCCCATTTACAATAGTTGGCTCGGATAAATATGAAAGAACTGCAGGATCACCCTTTGACTCCTTCCACAATTTGGCTACTGCTGACACCGCTGCTTCACATTCTTCTAAGTTTTCTGAAGTACAGAGAGATGAAATATAAGGTTTTAACCCATTGATGATTGTTTCAATGGTAGCTTGAGAAATTACACTGGTTGGTGATGTGGATACTTCTGCTCGGGCAAATCTTTTGCTCCTCTGATGCATGTGACTATCTGTACTGTTACGAGTATGAGTATGACTGGGAGAATAAAATGTTCTGGATGCAGTAGACACTAACAAATTTTCTCTTAAGGAGGAGGGGCTGAATGAATTCCTTGGTGTTTCAGAGTACGAAAATTCCTGAGCAAGCTCTGGATGCTGCTCTTTCCAAGATGTTATGAGTCTCTTCAAAACATAATTTGTTTTGGGCAGTGAGTTTGCAGAGAGAGGTTGGCGAGTAATAGGGCATGTCGTATTTCCTCTTTTCATCCATTCTTGAATTGCTTTTCTCTCATAAGTCTGGCCAGTTTCAAGGGTAACTGGATCATTAAAAAGTTGGCCTGTGATAGGGCAAACAAAATCTTTTGGTGGTCTTGAACGGGGAGTCAGCATCTCTGATGTAGGAAGTGAAATGTAGCTCTGGCTTCCTTCATCACTCTCAATAAGTGAACTGCATAGTAATAATAAAAAGATGTATATTTATCAATACTGAAAGGAAAAGAACAGCTTGAATACTGTAAAAGATAGCCTAAAGAAAAGAGAGAAATTTTTAGCTACCTATTCTCTAATATTTGGTTGTCGACATTGTCATAACTCATCCTCCTTGTTCGGCTACGGTTCTTCCTGGCACTTCTCAGCAGACCCTAGATTGCAAAAATGCTATCAGTATAAATGAAACGTTCCAAGTTCGGATGGAATTGGCAAGAACTCATCAAAATAAAAGGCAAAGACATACTATCACTTCACCATCTGAGTCTGGTGAGCTACTGCTGTAATCTTTTCTCAAGCGTGGAGAATCAGGTAACGAGGTAGCACTAACAGAATCCGTAGCACGGCATGACAGAAGCCGTAACATTGTTGTAGGTTGTTTTTTAGACTGCACAACTGGATCAGGAGAACTAATCTTTGGCGAAGTTCCAGGGGAATTTATAGGAGAGAATATTTTGGGAGAATGCTTTTGGCTCTTTGCTTTAGCTAGCCTTTTGTTTAGTCCAATTTCCTTAATCTCAGTTGATTCTATGCTGCGAAGAGTTACTAACTTCTGATTTTTATCTTCGGAATCAATATAAGTATCACTCCGCTCACAATCAGAATCGTTTTCTCTGTCCTCTGGCATGGCCTCCTGACATAATAAACAAGAACACAGCACAGAATCAACTATAGTTCATCGCAATGTGACAATTGTAATATAGTTATCAGTCTTACTTGATGATCGCATATAACAGACTCTTCCAAATTAGGTGACAGGTTTGAAATTATCCTCAATCTGATCACAACCACATCCATCATAACAATAACAAGTTAGAGCCTTGAAAAAAGAAAATGTTCAGCGAGTACAATAAAATAAGAACCAGAACATGCAAATGGCTGTATTCATACGTTCCTGACTGAATAGTACTATTTCATTTTCGATGCTGGATGTAGACTAACCTGCTTTCTGCTCTCACACCATGTTTAGATCTAAGAACTGGAGAGAAACCAGCACTTTTAGGCAAGATGGGACCAAATTTCACATAATCAGGAATCGACCGGCTAACCTCATGCAGAGGAGTTACTGGTGGATCTGCTATCGGCAACATTGGAATCATCTTCTTGCTTCTTGTTGAGTCAGAATTCATGCATTCCTTGTAGTATCTAGCAAAAAGCCGCGTAGTTTCATCCAAGGATTCCCTGTAAAGCTCCTCCAGGTTTTGCAATTTTTCCACCTGATCTGGCCTCATTGAATATATCAAAGACTCATTGAAGAACTGATCCAAGTCAGCAGTAAATGACAAATCAGAAGAATCAGGAATTACTTCCACCATAAGTCTGTGTCTAGCTTCAGAATACCACCCAACAATTGAGCTCATCTGTGGAAGAAACAGGTCTTTCCAGAGTTCAGGGGCAAAATCAATTCTCGAGAAGAATGGATCAACAATAAACATCTCAAGAACATGAAGAACAGAATTCTCATCATTGTTACGCATTTTCCATAGGTATGAAAGGTAGAGGCGGGCCCAAGCAGAGAGGTAGAAATTTGGGACCCCAGCTGTTCTTTGGTCAGAGTTCAGCAAGGCACAAACTTGCAGCATCTTCTCTGCATAATCTAATCGTGCCAGCTTAGTCTCCATATTGGAGGTGTCAATGGCTTCTTCAAGGGCTTCTATACCCCAATCCAAATTTGCTAATACTGCTTGATCGGAGTATCGAACCTCTGTATCTTTGTCACAGCTCCCATCTTCAGCTGCTAATCTCTCAGCACACTGTTCTTTGTGCTGGGTTCTTTGCTCTTTATTGATCAAACGATCTTGTGTGAAACTTCCCACGGTGGTAATCAAGAACCTCACAGTATCCTTTTGGTCCATCGCAAACCTATAGCTTCCTTCCATTTCTGAGGAGAGAATCCCAGCTTACAGATTCCCAATCAACTGCAAGAGCAAACAATCGTCATCTTCCTCTAGCAAGTTTCATCAGAAGTAAATCAATCAAGGAAAAAATACCATGCTTTTCAAATTCATATGTTTTCAAATTTCCCTAGTTTTTAGCACTATAAATGGAGCAGCACTGCTTGGACTGGTTAAGGATTGATCTACCTACAACCTGGAAACCTCCATCTATAATTCTATTGCATCATCAATCTAAAAGCAACTACCAAAACTTCATAGACATTACACCATGAAAACAATAGTAACTCAAGACGTAAACACCCCGTCAAAAATTACACGCACCATTGGCACTGGCATTGACAAAGGATGGCAGTCTATCAACAACAAGAACAAAACATTCATTTGAAGAAAGAAAGAAATAAATAAAGAGTGCGATCGTTCTAGAGAAAAGTTCTTACATTAAGGTGCAAGGCAACTTCATAGGAATTCAGATTACTTCGTTAACATAGATGATCAAAAAGAAAAAAAGGGATTATTGCGTCAAAACATGAAATTAACACAACGAAGAGATATGGCCCGTTAGACTCTAGTTGGTGTTGCCGGCTTTGATAGTTGTTGTGTGCTGATCAAAGCAAAATGTGGACTATTCATTTTATATTTACTAATCACAGTTCATATCGTTATTATATATATTGCCTTCCTTTAGTAGATGACAAGACGAAGAAACTTTGCCGTTTGGCTTAATCATTGGACATGTCTAATCATCTATCATCTTAAAAAACACGAACACTCAGCAAAGATAAACAGCTCTAAAACCACTCTCCATCTGCTCCTTATCGTTTAGCATGGTTTTTAACTTCTTTTGGCGGGAACCCAGTCCACATGAGCCGCTGGTCCATAGCCCAATCCTTAAATGGTTCAAAGCTAATTTGTATAATTTATAGAAAAGGATGGCAATACATCGGATCCGCTTTGTACCCTATATTGTGGTTGAGGAACTAGGCCGCTAGACGTAAGAAACGAAAAAATTTAGGTTGTGTTCAGTAATTATAAAAACAATACTTTTTTTTCTTCTCAGTTTTCCATTTTTTTCTATTAGTTTTTATTTTTTAATAAAAAATTAACAAACCTTTTTATTTCCTGAAAAAAAATTATTTTTTTAAAAAAATAAAAAATATACATCTAGATTATAATTATTTTTCATAAGGATTCAAAATTATAATTCGTAATTGCTATCTTAATATTTTTTATTCATGATAATATAGTTTTATTCTTGTTTTATTTGAATTAAAATTCCTCGTGAAAAAATTATATATATATATATATATATTAAATTTATAATAAAATTTAAACTCATGACATTAATTAAATATCAAAATATAAAAAAATAATGTTTCACGTTACTAAAAAGTGCTTGTATATAGAAAAAGTTTGTAACTAAAAAGCTGTAGATAGTTTTTAAAATGTGTTTTTCAAAATCAATATAAATTTAAAAAATTGAGATATTGTTTTTTAAAATATAAAAATATTTTATTTAAAATTAAATTCTTAATTTTAATTCCTTTTAGCTTTAATTTCTCAAATATTATTTTTTTCATCCAAATAAAAAAAAATTAGGTCTCGTTTAGATGGGCTGAAACGGGTAAATCCATGCTGGGTCAAATTGCTATCCAACGGATATTGTTAAACAAAAAAAATCAGGCCGCCTCTCACTAAAAAAACAAACAGTAATTAAAATTAATAAATATCGCCACGTGGGAGATAGAAACCTCGCCTGTCAGTTGTCCTCTGTCACCACGTAGAGTATAAAGATACTCGCGTCAACAATACGCAGTTCTAAAAGTCTCTTTCCAAACCCCCACCAGATCCATCCACGTGTCCACTACCAACGGCCAAGATGAAACATCAAAACAGAATCCAGAAACACTACCTCCCTCCCTCTATAAAACCAAGCCTCAGTCCCTTCCATTGACGCAGTCCACAAATTTTCAATGGCAAACCCTAAAGTCTACTTGGACATGACAATCGGCGGCGTCCCGGCCGGCCGGATCGTGATTGAGCTGTTCGCGGACACAACTCCACGAACCGCAGAGAACTTCAGGGCTCTTTGCACTGGAGAGAAAGGCAAAGGCCGAAGCGGCAAGCCTTTACACTACAAAGGCTCCACTTTTCATCGAGTGATCCCTGGATTCATGTGTCAAGGAGGGGATTTTACTGCGGGGAATGGAACCGGAGGAGAATCAATCTATGGAGCGAAATTCGCTGATGAGAATTTCATAAAGAAACATACTGGGCCTGGAATTCTATCTATGGCAAATTCTGGGCCTGGCACTAATGGGTCTCAGTTTTTCATATGTACAGATAAGACTGAATGGCTTGATGGGAAACATGTGGTGTTCGGAAGAGTTGTGGAGGGTATGAATGTTGTCAAGGCTATAGAGAAGGTTGGATCTAGTGGTGGAAGGACCTCCCGGCCTGTTGTTGTTGCTGATTGCGGTCAGCTTTCTTGAGGGACACAGGATTTGTGGTATGCTGGTGTGTTTATGTATCTATCTACATAACGAGTCTTTAATTGGACTCTGATTGTGTTTCTTCAAGTGTTGCTGTCCTTTAATGATCCTAATGAGATTTACAGATATAATAATTGAATGAATCATTTCACCTTTTTGTTTCGCTTTGTGTGATAATGGGCTGCTTGGATCTGATTCGAGCCTTGAGTCGGGTTGATTTTCGGTTCTTGTAACTATGATACCAGGTAAGCAAGCGGTTTGGTCAGCGCTTTTAGAATTTGAGCATTCTTGCACTCCATGTAAATCGGTAGACTTCGGTGAGAGACCAAATGGCTTAAGTTTGCATCTAATAATTAAGGTCTTGAGGGGTAGTTGAAGTCGACTAAATTAGACAGTACTGTTAAGCGTGTTTTTTCCATTCTTAAGATCTGTTTGGAGTATCGTTACTATAATTTTTATTTAGAAATATATTAAAATTAATTTGTTTGTTTTTTATTTTTTAAAAATTATTTTTAATATTAATATATTAAAATAATTTGAAAATACTAAAATAATATTAATTTAAAATAATAAAAATAAATTTTTTAAAATATAAAAATAACACAAAAATAAACATTATCTACATTAAATTTGTCGGTGTGACAAAATACGCTCTGTGCCGTGACTTTCTGTCGCTCCATCCTTATAGGGCAGAGAACTCGTCTCTGCCTTGGTTGTGCTGCTGGAGGCTCGGAATGGAAGAGCACTCATCTCAAAGTGGGCTTACTTTTTAGATGCTTATTGGAAGCATTCATCGGCTTACTATTTAGATTCTCTCAGTGCAAGACTCTTTATTCTATCACCTATTATTATTATGGATGAGTTGTGAAATTTTAATTTTTTTAATTTTGGTTTTTAAATTTTTTTTTTCAATGATTTAATCCTGATTAAAAAACTCTTTAATTTTAATTTTTTATAAAATGATAAGATTAAAAAAAAATTAAAATGAAAAAGATATCAAACATAATGGTGAGTTTTGCAAAAAAAAAATTATTCTTTGGTTATTGAACTTATAAAATAACGTAAATTATATAATTTTAGTACCTCAATGTTTTTTTAATTTAATTTTTTTTATAAAAGTTTGTTTTTATTATTTTTTAGCCTCTAGTTTAGAGAGGAGAAAAAGTTGCTAGATTCTGGTAGTACAGAGAAAAATATCATTTTAAGTCACCAAATTGGACAATATTTATATCAAATGATTTCATTTAACGATGAGAGTTCATATTGCGTGTTTTTTACCTTTAAAATTAATGAAAAAAACATATTTGAGCTCGGAATGATTTTTTATTTCGGGTTGATTTTGATTTTTTGATGTCATGGATAAGTTTATCATGATTCATGTGATGTTTTATAGGTTTTGGGGTCAAAAGGGGTTGAAAACATGTTTTTAGATCAAAAAACTTTAAGTCCTGCTTTTTCCAAGCATTGTGTTTGGACGACGAGTCTTTTCTTTTTTCAAAAAAGTTCGGGGAGGACCAACAAGAATTAAAGGCCCAGTTGCATTGGCCATGATAAAATGGGTTGAGTAAATATCAATATGAAAAATTATTTTAATAAATAAATTTAGTAAAGACTGTCGGGTAAATGTCTTGTCTTTTGAAATTAAACATCTTGATCTACATTTGTCTCTCGTTTTTCAAGTTTTATTTTTATGTATTGTTAATGACTTTTTATTTATTTATCTACACACATGGTTCTCAATTTATTTGATTACATTCATGTATAAATTTTTTTTATTTGAACTTAAATTTTATAAATTACATAAATATGCTAAAAAAACCTGTCTACACAATTTGTCATATGAAATAAAAAAATCTGACTCCTAGCAGAGCGCAGATCACATGACTAGTATCACTTTATACAGCGACCTTCCATCTCTCCATTCTTATATGGTAGAGAACTTGTTGCTATCTTGGTTGTGTTGTCAGAGACTCGAAATAGAAGAGCACTCATCTTGAAGTGGGTTTACTTTTGAGATGATTACTACCATTTAACATGTGCTTTCTCTGTGAATTATAATTTTTTTTTTCCAAAAAACATTTTAGGTATGCATGTTACTTCAACGTATTTCTTCACATAAAAAATTCAAAATGTAAATTGAAAAATCTATGCAATCAAGATTAAGATATTCCATAATATAAAATGAAAACATGTATCTAATTGTGTTTACTGAACTTATTTATTTAAATAAATAAAAGATAAATCTACACCATAAAAAACCCATGATTTAAAAGATAAATACAAATAAAACTGACTGGATAAACCCATGTCATAAAAATTATTAAGCAAGGTCGAACATATCAACAATATAATTTAAAAACAAATATTTTTTATTTTAAAAAATAAACTTCATTTGTATAAAAAAATTATAAATGAATTAGAATAATACCTTGAAAAATGAAATAGAAACAAAACGACTAAAAAAACTTATATTCAAAAAAAACATGAAAAAATTATGACATAAGTCATAAGACTAAGAAAAATCCACAGGGAAAACTTGAAAATAATCACAAAAGCAATATTGAAAAAAAAAACTAATGCAGAGCAATAAAATCATACAAATTCGAATTTCCAATAAATTAAATGCCAAACCAGGAAAAAAAATTAATTACACAAAATGATTGAAAAAAATAAGAGTGAGAAAAAACATTAATTAGAGGGATAAAAATTTTCAATTGGAGTATTTAATTGAATTGAAAAGTAGCTCTAATAAGAGAAAAAAAAATCGAAAGAACAAAAGTCAAATTAAAAAAATAAAACAAAAAAAATTAATTAAATGATGAAATTGAGAGAGAAAAACCTCAACTAAAGTGTCAATGACAAAATAAAAAACTTTAAAAAATAAGAACCAAGATGAAAGACCAAACATATAAGAAATTGCAATTGAAAGACTAAATTAAAAAGAATAAAAACTTCTATAAATGAAAAAGAAATGAAATAACAAATTAATAGAATGAGGACTGAAATTGAAAAGTAAAAAACAAAGAGGACAATAGTGTACATTACTTGTCAGAAGAGAGGAGAGAAAAGGGAAAAAATCAAATGACCACCGACAACAACTCAACCATAATAAGCTGTCATGCGTCATTCCAAATATAAGAAGACACGACGGCGAATCTAGGTAAATGACGAAATGCTAGTTAGGTCTCTCGGTTGGCGTCACATGCGCTGTCTAAATGGCTTGGATGTACCAACATGCGAGGGCGTACCTAACACACTCCAGCAACTTTAAGCATTAAAAAAATGCCCCTATGACCTCGACAATGACACAAATACCCCTATGAAAGTACAAAAATACTCTTTATATGTTAAGCTTATGTTTTATTTCTTTCAAGATTAAAGATGAAATTGCACTGTATATTAAAACTTGAAAATCCTAAAACATTCTTATGCAACAGCACAATAATTTTTTTAACTTCGAAGGCAAATACATATTTTTACCGTTAAGAAACTTATGCAAAATTATAAAAAAAATTATTGATCAATAGTTATATATTTTGTTAATTTTAGGGACAAAAAAATATTTCAACCGTGCAAAAATAAAAATAAAAAACATCAGCACCCCACCCAAGAGACTCAATTGTTTTTGGATTAAATAGCACAAAAATAATTTTATTATAGCCTAAGATATATTTTAATGTGGATTGAGCTATAATAAAACACCTTGTCATTTAGTTTATTTATTTATTTTTGAGGTAGAAGGAGAGCATTCATTGGCTCGCTATCTAAGATGCTCCTCCGCTTTTGGCTACATCCTGGGCACGATAGTTTTGAAACCCGGATTGACCCGGTGGGTCAACCCGGGCTTGGAACCGGTCCAGGTCTAAGTAAAAACCCGCCGAGAAATTGGCCCAGCGAGACCCGGTCGACCCGGCGGGTCAATCCGGAACCCAGTCGACCCGGGCAAACCTGGCTGAGACCCGACTACCTTTCTTTTTTTTGTTCTTTATAGATTTCTTAGAATTGAAGCGGCTGTGCTGTTCATTGTTGTTCTTCATTTACCTTATAACTCAGCTACAATTCTCTCAACCCTTTATAAGCTGCCATGAATTTCAGAGGTGCAAGTTAGGTAAGCCCCATCTCCATCTCTGTTTATTTCTATCTAGTACGATGATGAGCTCCAAGTTAAACATGGTATTTTGATGCCTATTGTATTTCTGTACGGCTGTGCCAACATCTAAGCAAACCTTTCTTTTTCTAGTTTTGAACTAGTGGCGGTGCAGTGTTTGGATGGCAAGAAGGTAAAGGAAAAGATGATTTGTTTTCGATCTTTTTGCGTGGGAAATGAAGTGAAGAATTGAGTTTTCGAGTGTAGGTGTGCAAGGGAGTAGATGAGGATCAAAATAAAAGCGGTTTTCGTGAGATGAGAAACGTCAAGATATTTCGAGAACTTCGAGGTGCACGTGGAGTGTTTTCATTTGACACGTGGATTATCCAATAACGTCTAGAGTTCTCGATTATTTTTTTTCTTTTTTTTTGTTTGGCAATTCGACTGTATTTTTTTAAAAAATTAATTTTTTTAGTTTTAAATTAATGTTTTATATATATCTTGATTCTAATATTAAAAATAAATTTTAAAAAATATGTTATTTTAATATATTTTTAAATAAAAATCATTTTTAAAAATAAATTTACCATACTTTCAAAATAAAATTTTATGCTGTTTTTATATCTTCAAAATATCTTGAAATTTCTTATTTTTTGTTATGGAAAAATTTGTGCATAAATTTCCACCTTTTGTTATGAAAAAAAATCAAAAAACTAAAAACATAAATCAGCACTTCCATTGTCACTTTGCACAGGTGGGAGAGCTTCAGATATTTTAGTCAAGACACCAGGAGTGAGGAGTTCTATATACTACCTTGAAACCTTAACAGGTTTTTCCCTTCATTCTAATTTTAGAGCTCTTCCTTGCCATGATGCCATCAACAAAAAGCTGAAGAGAAGTGGCTCTCAGAGATATCTTCGCCTGTCAAATTATTTTTATTTTGAGTTGACCCAGGTTAATCCGGGTCATCCTATCTAACTTGTAACTTAATTATTAAACTAAATCGATCATCGAGTCAGGTTTTAAAACTATACTGGGCACTAGGCACAGTAACTAAGTACACCAGAGCTGCATCATTCCCGGTCCTCTCAAATTCTCAATGCTTTTTTGCCCATACTGGATATGGGGCCCGAACTTATGCATACCACACTAAACAACCGCATTACACAAACCGTACTACTCAGCACCCATACTTGCAGTACCAGTAGGTTTTAGCTTGGATTTGATTAAAACAAGGATAAAGAAGTTTTAAATAGGACTACGTGGAGCAAAATTGGAGCAAAACGCTTCTCCCTGCTGCGATGCATATCATTATTTAAAAATATTATTTATTTAAAAATACACACATATTTTTTAAAAGTCATGACGCTTCCGAGCACGGGAGGAATTGGCCTCGAGCAGGCAGAGAGGAATTGGCCTCGAGAAGGCTTTCCCTGCTGGACATGGGTCGGCGACGTCAACCGACACTGGATATGGATTTTTTAGAGCGTGTTTGGCAGTGTGGTTGCGAATGCTTTTCAAATAACTTTTCATGCTAAAATACATGCCAATGATGTTTTTTCATTTTTTAAAAATTATTTTTGATATCAGCATATCAAAACGATCCAAAATATACAAACTATATTAAATTTTAACAAAAATTTTTTTTTTAATTTTTTAGAAACACAGCCGCAGCTGCGTTCCAAAAAAAACCCGTGTCAACCACAGTCAAAGAATCGCACGGCAAACCAAACCCAATTCTAATACCGTTTGAAAAAAAAAATCCGAGGCAGAATAATCCGTACTCAAATAGAGATAATTTAATATCTAAAGATCCAGTGGCCACCTGTAAATTGCCCATATAGGAAGAAATATAATAGAGGTCGTGGTATCCTAGCCAGTGAAAAACATCCACGTTGTCGATTTTAGGTCCTCACGGCATCAGATTTTCTGACGAAGTAACGATGCATTTAATCTTCGAACAATAACTTCACGGACCAGCAACAAGGGACGAGCTCTGCCTCTGTCCCAGTAGAGGAGAGGTGTCAGCTTGAAGCTAGAACTTGAGAGAGCCCTCTCTCATTCCCCCTTCCGTACGCCATAGATCTGAGATTTCTGATTGGAAAGGGTCAAATCATGATTTTGTTGCTTTCACAGATGCATTTACATGGTCCCCTCCTTTTCTTTTTTAATTGCAGAATTCGTGAGCTACACTACACGTGCCTTCGAGCTGCCTGCAAAGGCTTCACGCAGGATTCTGAGATGCATTATTGAATATAATAATTCTGCGAGCAATTGAACATAATAATTATTTTTAATATTAACCCATCAAAACAATTAAAAAATAAAATCAAGTTTGGAACCGGTCTAAATCACATCCTCAATGATCCAATGGGAAAGGGATGTTTTTGGAATTGCTTCTTAGTTCAATTTAGAAAGCTTTGGATCCATGATATTTATTGTTTCGTAGCAAAATATTATTTAATTCCATTATCAATTTAGGTTCGAATTAAAGCTCAGCAGTCAAATGTCAAACTTTTCAACTAATCAAAGCTCATCACATATCATTCTCGAGGTCATAATATTCTAATATATCACAAAATACTAAATTGAATTATATAGAAAGGTTAACTTTGTCCAAATTCAAAGTATAAAAATTGCAATTTGTATTTTAAATCTCTGGTCAAGTATCATCCAATCCATCACCGATTCTCATCTTTATCTCTTTTCTTGTAATTTGAATGCTTAAAAATACGGTAGTTTCTGTTTTTTGTATATTTTATTTTTTAAAATATTAAATTATTTTTTTTGATAATTTTAATGTGTTGATATAGATAATAAAAAAAATATTATAATATATTTAAAACAACCTTATTTTCTCTTAAAAAAACAACCCCTCATTACAATAACAAAAACACACCTCCAAAGCATTTGACTATTCAAGATCTAAAAAAAAAAAACAACACCCAAGAAATGTAGAATATTAATTAATATACATCAATTCAAGGCAGAAGAGTAAACCCAAGGTGCCATAATTGTGATTTATTTTAATCTTTCCAGCTCTGTGTCATGAAGCATGACAATGCGGGCAGAACAGTAAAAGAACAGCGGGGGGGGGGTGTTGGACTTTAGCGAGTCAGAAGGTCTCAGACAAGAGAGGCGGTCAGGAGCGACTCAGTTTCGCATATGTCCGCTTCTAACAACAAGACAGTAGTCAACAATTTCTGTTTCTTTCCCTTCCTTCACCGTTTGGCGTTTCTCCATTCAAAATTCCATTGCCCACGAGACTTCCGTTTTATTGCCAAAAGAAAGAAAGAAAGAAAAATATAATAAAAACAACGCGTTTGTTGCATTCATGAACCGAAATTAATCACAACCACCGCCTTTAGATTGCTAGTACTTGCAATTAATCTTTTCTTCCGTGCTTGCTACTATACCTTCTCTGACTTTGTCTTCACTTTTGAATTTTTTCTGGGTTCTTCTTCTTGATTCTGAAGTGGGGTTTTTATCATTTACGGGTTCATTTTGAATTCTTTGTTAGTGGTGTGATCTGGGAGAGAACTTGCAAGAAGGGAAAATGGGAGGGGTCTGTTCTGGCGGAGCGAAAAGGAAAAGTGTGAAAGTTGGGGGGGAGGAGAATAATAACAGTGGCATCAATACCTCAGGGAAGCTAAGGTCATTACATAGCACAGGCAAGAAAAGAGAGAATTCTTATAGGAATAATAATGGGGATGATTTTGGCAGAACAACGCCACAGAGGAGTAATTCTGGTGAGTTTTTATCATCCTTCTCAAGGGAGCTCAAGCCATCAACGCCTGTTAGGACAGAGGCCGACAAGGTATGTTCTTTTTATGTTTTGTTTTCTTGATCATGTTTTTGCTTTGGATGTCCAATCTGTCAGTTTTGATGGTTTATTTTGTGCCTTTGGTTTTTGTAGATCAATCAAAAGAAGTCATTTTTAGGAAAAGCAGGGGCGGTGGGACTAGAGAAAGCAGTAGAAGTTTTGGATACTCTAGGAAGTAGCATGTCAAATTTGAATCCCAAAGGGGGATTTGCCACTGGAATGGTTTCTAGAGGGAATAGGATATCAATATTGGCATTTGAAGTAGCTAATACAATAGCCAAAGGTGCAAACTTGTTTCATTCTCTTTCAGAGGAAAATGTCGAGTCCTTGAAAAAAGAGGTATTGCATTCAGAAGGAGTACACAAATTGGTTTCTACTGATATGGAAGAGTTGCTCATAATTGCTGCTGCTGATAAAAGGTTGTTGCTTGTTACAAATTCCTTGCCTTGGTTTAATTCTAACATAGTTCATGTTCTGTCATCTTAGTATTGTTTAAAAAGAAAATAACTGGGTGCTTTTGTAGAGAGGAATTTGATGTTTTCTCGCGAGAAGTGATTCGGTTTGGAGATTTATGTAAAGACCCTCAATGGCACAATTTGGGTCGATATTTTTCAAAGTAAGGTGCATTTTTGTTATGCATTATTTCCTGGTTATGTTCTTCTTGTTTTCTAACTATGCAATTATCTCTGTAATACATCAGATTGGATTCAGAATATTCAATTGAGAGGCAGCATAGAACGGAGGCGGAAGTGACAATGCAAGAGCTGAGTACTCTGGTGCAGAACACTTCTGTAAGTTTTTTATTTTCTTTTGCCACATCAAGTAGATGCTTGCATGCTGCTACTTGTTGATCAAATGCCTGTACAATGCCACGGTTGAAACTTGGTTTTCGTCTATAAACACTATTGTATTTTGCTTCCTTAATTAATTCCATCTAATTCTCGGAAAAAAGCATTGCTAATTTCCTTTTAATCACTCATTTCAGTATGTTATGCTTGATCCAATGAACGTTGCAGCTTTGAATTTAGATCATTTACTGTATTAAATTGTGATGCTGAGCAGTTTGCAGTTGTGTTTGGCATATGCATTTTTTTTTTTAAGAATTATCACGAATCCCAGCAACCTTTTCAGCTTATTTTACTACAGTTGAAGAATGCTGGAGGTCTTCAAAAGCTTTAGCTTGTGTTCCTGTGATCCTGCTTTACAAATCTCTGTTCTTGTGCAGGAACTATATCATGAGTTGAATGCTTTGGACAGATTTGAACAAGATTATCGGCAAAAGGTTGAAGAAGTGCAGTCCCTAAATCTCTCTGTAAAAGGTTGGCATGGACGAATCTTTTCTCTTCACTTGATTTTTTTTTAATGTGGTAGACTGTATTTTATGATGATATCGAGATGCTTACATATTTGTGACTACTGACTAATAAGCAATATCTGAGGTTATCTATAGAATTCTTTTTTGCGATTTATATTTGCAAAGTTCAAGCATTGTCGAGGTATTCGATTGTTATGTATACAATTTCTGCTGCCTTCTTGTTGCTGAAACTATAACATTTTCTACCACCTCCTATTTAATTTTTTTTTTTTTTTTTTTTTTTTCGCTTAAAGGATATGTCCTTCAAAGTGAATAACATGCTTCTCTATAATGAATAACTATCAGTTCTCATTGATAGTTAACTACTTGTTTTTTTCTCATTACATTTATAACTGGTTCTAGGTGCTGATTTTCTTTTCTTGTTTCATTTTTTGGGCATCATGTCCAGTATCTGCTTGATACTCCGCAAGCAATGGTGAAGCAGATATTTTATTAATGGACCATTTTCTTTGTAATTGTAGGAGAATGTCTCACAATTTTACATAGTGAGCTAAAACAACAAAGAAAGCTTGTAAGGAGCTTGAAAAAGAAATCTCTTTGGTCTAAAAATGTGGAGGAGGTACATGTCTATGAGCCACTAGTTACATCTGCTGAAAAGTTGCACCATAGTCTCTTTGAAGGATTTTCTATCAATTCCGAACTCTTTCATGCCTCAAAATTGCTTAGTTTGGCTTAACTCCCTCACTCAACATGAATGCTTTGCAGCCTTGATTGATTCCAGTAGCGGTTTCATGTAATAGATGGCAGTTAACATATCAGATAACTTGTTATTTTATATGAATATGTAGCTTACTCCATTAGAGTGGTTGACATGTTTTCACTTTTTCTCTTCAGCCCATGAGAATATTAGTTTGTCTGTCTCAAGCAATAGAATGTTCTATAACTTTCTTTGTGAACTGCAGATCATGGAGAAACTTGTTGATATTGTTACCTACTTACAACAAGCGATCCTGGAAGCTTTTGGAAATAATGGTATGACCATTATGTCTTGCGATGAAACTAGAAGATGAAAATTTGCATGAATATCATAAATGGGTGCATTTACATTTCCATTCATTTATATCAGCAAGACACATTGATGAGTTCCTTTTGTTTTCCTAGATGCGAACCACCTTGTTTTTCATTTGTGTATGATATATGGTAGATAATTAGTGAAGGAACGGGTTTCATGTGGGGAGTCTGTTATCTGAAACTGCTGTCCTTGAAATGTGTGTATTTCTATTGTGTCTGAGAAATTATCTTTATTAGAAATGAAAGACCGTTTATAGTGCCTGGATAATAAAAGAGGTGAATGCCATGTCCGAAGATACTGTCTCAGCTCTAGCTAGATCGTTCCACTATTTCTGAAGTCCACAAACAGGCTAGTATATATATGAAAGGGTGGAATCAAGAGGATTTATGTAGGCAAACTGATGGACATACTGAATTTAGGCTCAGCTGCATTGAATTGATCTGTCCATATAAGTTCATTCTCGATAAATGTGTATGCACTTACATCCTTCTGGTTGGGTAAAACCATGATTAGCAGGCATGAGCTATCTTAAAAAGGACTATTAATTCCATGTATCAACAAGATTCTAATCTGAAGTGCAGCTTTAATTTATTAAGATTCAAGCATTTTAGTGAATTGTGCTTGCGAAAGAACATTATAATCCTTACTGCAGTGATTTGGTCAAGGCCGACATATAAGAAACATGCCAATATAGAGTCTGTTTTTGTTTATTTCCCTCTCCTTGCTATCTATGCACATCATAACAAGATTTAAGATTTAATTCAATGTTTCTGGCTTTGAAGATGTGCTTCAAATATTAATCTGTAGGGATTGACAACTCATGGCAGGTGTTATATTGGTTGACAAGGAGCCTGGCAACAGTCGTCAAAGACTTGGCACATCTGGTCTTGCATTGCATTATGCTAACTTAATCAACCAGATTGATAATATTGTAAGTGAAGCTCTTTCCTTCTTCACTAATCACATGGTTATTATAGGTCACTCAGTTTTCCTATATTGGGATGGATTCGACTGAAATATCACATGTTATTAGACTTCTCGACCCGCCTCCCTTCCTCCTAATACGAGGGACAGTTTATATCGAGGGATACCAAACAGTGTTAAGGCAGCTCTACGCTCAAGGTTGCAGATGGTTGATACCAAGGAAGAGGTATGTGTGCTCATTTTTGTGCTGCTCATTTTCCACTTTTTCTCCAAATGGAGATTGAGGATGGGTGTTTGTTCTTACTTTTTTGCTCTTGCACCTACTCAATACATAATTGCTTTCCACTATTTTTCTCTACAGCTCACGATAGCTCTGGTGAAAGCTGAAATGGAAAAGACTCTCCATTGGCTTGCGCCTATCGCCACAAACACAACCAAGTAGGTTAAATGACAATCTAATTTGATATTTCCTCGTGTTCCTGTAAAAACATGTTTAAACAACTTGGTGTTTTCATATGTCAGTGGTTTTTACGCTTGACCTTTCTTTTTCCTTATCTTTTTTCTCCTTGAGAATTTTCTTTACTGTCTTTGCTATTACACTTATTTTGTTTTCATTTGAATTGGCAACAGAGCACACCAAGGCTTTGGATGGGTTGGAGAATGGGCAAACACTGGGTTAGTGAAAGCCTTTGTGCTGTCTTTGTGTTGTGACAAGTGTAATGCACCTTAGTAGCAGACGAGTGACGCTTTTTTTCTTTTTGACAGAAACGAATTCGGCAAGAATACAGCTGGAAACAGCAACCTGATCCGCCTCCTGACACTCCATCACGCAGATAAGCAGAAGACTGACCTATACATTCTTGAACTAGTGACATGGCTTCACCGGTTGATATACTTAGTGAGACAGAGAGATCATGGTTTCAAATCGATGCATGTTAGATCTCCATCTCGTAAGGGACCGGTTTTTCACACCATGACGCCACGACTTCAATCCCTGAACCACGGTGCCCAACTTTCTCAAGAAGATCGAGATTTGTTAGCCAATGTGTGTCAGAGGAGATCGGTTCTAGGAAGAAGCAAAAGTCAGGAATTTCTTGTAGACAAGAAAAGAGGACAGGTCTGGATATTGAGCAGGAGCACTGGAAACTCACCAGTTGCTGCTAGACAAAAATTAGAGCATAAAAAAACTAATATTTTGGATGTCATGGATGGCCTAGATGACACAATAGAAGACCATGCTTCATGGAATTACCTTGTAGGCATTTGACTTCCCTAGTGAATTATGAACCTCATTTTTCATGTATATTCTTTTGTTAAATTCCCATTCTATTGTATATACCCTTATATATTGTAATAATATATGTAATGATGGCATTAATAATACAGTCTACTTGTCTCTCAGTTCCATTTCTGGAGGGTCTTAGAAGAGATGATGGCCGATTCTTCTATAGCTAGCAACATCAGACTTGGTATATAACCAGACATCCCTACGCCGTGGGATCGGGTGATTATTAATTTTTCATAAAAAATAATGTTAGAAAAAAAAATTAAAATTTCTGTTTATTTCTTTTTTTTTTTAAATCAACCTCATAAAAAGTGTGGAGCCAACTCAC
>Ga0325402_1000730_pt1 | contig 24616 bp, 12 predicted proteins | sample PopdelMetagenome_22_FD_207212 | JGI IMG/M metagenome (GOLD analysis project Ga0325402, IMG submission 207212) | Populus deltoides microbial communities from Bellville, Georgia, United States - Xylem-PdKOR-R3 | ecosystem: Host-associated > Plants > Phyllosphere > Stem > Wood/Secondary xylem...
TCACAGCTGATTATATGCAGTCATAAAACTTACATGCCTCTTGCTCAGAGAGATAGGAATGTCATATAGAAGAGTCAGGAGAAGAGAGCAAGCAACTAGATACGAAGTAATCTACAAAAAGACAAAGCACTGTACTACAAACCTGGGAATCAAACTTGAAAAACAAAGACCTTCATTGACATGGTAGAAAATACTGTAAAGAATCAATATGCAGATTTCTTCGAAGAGCATCGTGTCCAATGGGGGTGGACAGAGGAAAAACAGGGGGCTTGCAGTTTTTTGTTGAGTTTTATTGACAATTTATAAAATTATAAAGCAAATTGGAATTGAGATTAGTGTTAGTGCACAAGGGCACTGCCAATTGCTCGTCCTACAGGGGATAAAAGAAGCTACGTTCAGCTAGAAAATAATGGTAAGCTTTGGAGACGAAGGTCCCTAGGAACAAATGTTTTCAAATCCCATGTACTCCTTCCTCTCAATCCTTTTGACCATGCGAGCTATGCCAACACCACCTGTTCGGAAAGAAGTATTCCTTCAGCAATGACGAATCTTCACGTACAAGATTCTTGTGTGAATCTTAATTTGGAAGAATTTGTAACCTATTTATGAATTTGCATCTGTTCAAAATGACACATACCTAGTAATATTGCGCTCACAAAGATAGTGAAGGCCAGAGTGAAAATGATCAGCGATGCTCTTCCCAATATGCTGATCAGCTTTCTTATCACGTGTTGCCCGACCAAGGCAGCAACAGTAGCGACAGCAAAGAAGTAAAGAGCTGTATGCCATCAGACAATGATTTAGTCAAGTGTTGTTTTTTCTATAAAAAAGATGGATAATCACTCGGTGCTCATTTTAAACTTGATAGCTTTTTGATTAGCAGAGAACTTGGCAAGCGAAGCAAGTTACCATAAGGAACTGGGAAACGCTTGAGAAGGTAATATTCCACGACAGACATGGACGCAGAAAACATCATGGCAAAGGTGGCTGTGGCACTCGACACCTAGGTAGATGAATTTTCAATATTTCTGTTTGGGAATAAACTCTTATTTTACTTCTACAAATTGATACGAAGGTAGGAAATTTCACCTGAGGGGGGATTCCCATCTCCAGGAAAAGAGGGCCCAAAATGAATCCTCCACCAAGTCCAAGCATCCCACCAACTACACCAGCCAACAGACCTATGATACAATAAAGAACAAGCTGGCGTATCTTCCAGTTTGTGACTGCATCTCCCTTGGATGCAATCTTTCTTCTCCCTTTGTACAGGTTAAATGCCTCATATGAACTTACACCAAAAGCTACTGGGATCTTAAAGCCAAGAACAAAACATGACACTGTTTTCATGAATATCAGGATTAATTTCAATTGTTTACTTTCTAATTATCGTGGTGAAGGTACCTGCAATATGTTCAATAACCAATATGCCATTGAACAGGTTGTCGAGTAATTCTGTGTCAACCAGACAGGTGCGTTCTCTTCAGTCCAGCTCGTGAACACGCGAAAGCAAAGAGACACAGTCTATTAAATGAAAGGAAAAGCCCGAGGACTAGATAATACCTTGCCAATCTGCAATGCAAGGATGATCAACCAGACAGCAACAAGGAGTGCAAATTCCCACCAGTAAACATTTTTAATAATGGAGACCTGAGAATGTTACACAAGTCAGGCTTGAAAAACCATAAGAGTATATCAAAGAAATACAGACAAGTACTCTCACCTGCTCCCTTTTATATTCCTTGGTTTCTGTTTGAGCACCAACTGTGGGGCCAACAGGAGGAGGTTCACCCTCAACCCCTTCATTTCTGTCATCTGATTGAAGAGACATTAGTCATGCAAGGGAAAAAAAAAAGAAGTTTTGAGCATCCAAAAGTTGAATTTCATACACCAACCATTAGATTCCAAGCTTCTAGTAGCCTCCTGAAAATATAAATAACAAGTGAGACTAGCAACCTACGAGATTTAGAATGTATGTAAATTAGCATAGACAGAGAGAATTTAGACACTACCTTTTTAGTTTTGGTTTCTTTTTTCCATGTTTCAACACCTTTGAAGAATGCCTTAGTCGACGTCACTGCAGCTCACCAAGTATAATCAAGAAAGTTGTCCATGATTATCGCAGAGAAAATTGCAAATTTTGTTTATAAATACCTATGAAGAGAACAATCAGCAAAATTGTGATCATCCAGTTAGCAAAAATCACATTGAGAGCGACTCCAATACTAATTCCAAGCACCAACATTGGTTGAAACAAAAGCGCCAGGTCATAGTCAATGATGGGCAGTTCAAGGGTAGGATGTCTCAGCTTCAAGTTGTAGTAAACGGTTGCAGCTGCTCCTCCTGTGATCATACCTGACAGCGTAAAATCCAAAACAGTTTGAGAAACGGTAATGTAAAACTGAGAGTTAATTCTTATTGTGAAACTATGAGAAAAACTTTGAGTGGTTTGCTTTTGACCTCAATATGTAGTCCTAATAGCTCAGTAAATCTAGAAAATCCTGAAAGTTGTCAAGTGTTTTAGAACCTGGAAAGATAAATTTCAACTTACATTTTGACATCGCTGTGGCTGATTTGGTATCAAACCCAATGATCAGGGAAAGCATTGGAACAAAAATACCACCACCACCAACACCTCCCACACTCCCACATGCTGCTCCAAAGAATCCAATTATGCTACCCAGCACAATTTTCCAGCCAAATCTCATTTCCTGTGACTCCAAATCCCACGAATTATATAAAAAAAGAAAAAAAGTTCATGCAGACAGATAATAAACAAATGAATGAATCTATCAGAAATCACTTCCTCAGTCCCAGTTGACTGAGAGTTTATCTGCAAACCTCAAGAAACTATTTTAAGGTGGTCCGAACCTCCAAACAGAACATGCTAATAGACCCAAATAAAAACTGCATAAAACCCCATAATGTTATATGCAAATCACAAGCTAATGAAAAACTGGATTTACCGGCCAAACATGCGTATAACCTACTCGGCCTTTTTCTTGTAAAAGACTCAACATTCTCATTGCGCGATGAGACTCGGTTCCACCAGTCCTTGAACCTTCTTGTGTCAAACTTGGTTCCGCCAAAACCAAAATTAAAACCGCAACAAGAGAACCACTCAGGATTGCTCCCAGAAGTTTCAAAACCCAGTGTTTTGCCTGAATCCTAGCCATCGGGTTCCTTATTTCCTGTTTTTATATTTCTATCAGAAAATGTCTACCTTCTTTGAATATTAATTCTCAATCCAAAAAATTCAGTCCAAGTTTCTGTAACGATTCCTATTTACATATTTTTTAGGCATGCCGAGAGCTACCCTCACTAACTTGCGTAGCTAAAATAGAATCAGTAGCCTAAGACTGGTCTAACTGAAAACGACTCGGGAACACCTGCCTTCTGGTGAACACTATCCTTTGCTGCACAATTTTTCGAGATTTGAATTCAACCTGTACCCCTTTCCCTGGTATCTTTCTTCTCCAACTTCTCTCCCTTCTTCCTAGCTGGTTCTGGTACAATCAAATAGCAAGGAATAAAGGTGAGATAGAAAGAAAGAGACAAACCCGAGGAAAGGGTCTCCTTGAAGCTTTTGACTATCGTGAAAGAGTTTCCATTAAGCTTTAGAATATCCTATTCCATGCACTATTTTCTTTTTACATGGCTAGCGATATTTTTCATTGAAAGATCATCAAGAAAAGTACAATAATAATATCTTTCCATGAACAGTTTCTAGTGTTGGGGGATGCTGTTAGTCATGCAATCACATATGGGCAACAATTGCAAATAGGCCTCGGCCTACAAACCAGAGATGCATTCACACACAAATTGTATTAAAGTGTATTCTACAATCACAGGAAGTCACATGTCGGAAACGGAGATGCCTCCTGCTGTTAACATGCTCTCTTAATTCTGCCTTGGTACATCTCACAAGTCACTATCAACACATAGGGCATGCAGCTCATGTTATGCTATCATTGTTATGTGTTCACGAAGAATTGCTCCAGATACAAACATAACATATAGGAATCTAGAATCATCATCTCCCTCTATACTAGCTGTTCAAGAAGTCTTCTAAAAGCTAGCTATATATAAATCAATATTAATATCAATTATAAAGATTAATCCTATCAACATTAATATCATGTACAAGATAATTTAGGGTCACCTCCTATAGAGATATGATATTCCCATCAATATTAATATCATATAATAAGATACTTACATCAATATTAATATTGATGTAAGGGACTTTCTCCCCACTTGGATGTACAAAAAAAAAAGAACTTTTCACTCCTCGAAGAAAAATAAAAGAGTTCAAGGTACAAAAATTATAAGTATTTTTTGAATGACACAGGTAGGGGGTTCACAATCTTAACTCTCTCACAACATGTTCTCAGCATTGATCATATACAAACTAAGAATAAACATTTTTGTTTTCAAAATTTAATGCTCATTTACTACAACTCCTCATTATAAAGTCACTGACTTACTTATCGGAGGGTCCCTAAATTCCATCAAAAGAGATTGTTTTGCAGGAAAACAAGCCTCTTTTACCAACCCTCTGGGCCCTTAGTTCTGGAGAATAAAAGATTGACATGAATGTGTGATCATTCATTATCTAAACACTAAAAAATCCAAGTTCCCTAGCATATTGGATTCTGGAGCATCATTAATTTGCGTCGTCTGTGGGAAACTATTGAAAAAGCCATCAACTGTTTCTTCTAGAGCGAAATTTAAACATTTCTAATTGCTATAAATGGTCGATAATTAAGAAACTCCCGGGTTAGGGCATATTACAGATCTCCCTGCAAAAGCTTACACATTTTCCCAACTAGCTCCCTTGAGTTTTCAATAACTTATTGAACAGGTGCAAGCCCTTACTTAAGTTATCTTGGAATCTCAAAGGCAACACCAAATCTCACCATCCCAGCAGGTCCTGACCAAGGTGATACCTCTCCAAGAGGCAACACCTTCTGTCCCAGCCCCACAACAACAAATCCCCCTATCAAAAGATAATCATCTTACTCAGAAGAGGCAAGACGAAACAATATGGGGAGCATTTCACCCAAACGATCTATTAGCCCTTTAAGGGGTCACTTTCATCAACGTGATACCTTTCTAAGAAGCTTTCACTCTAAGCGTGATCCCTTTGGCCGCCACGAGAAAGAACTCAGTTATTGATCTCGCCTTTTCACCCTAGAGTCTTCTATCTCCCCCAAGCCAACTAGGCAGAAGTCAGGGAGAAACATGACTGAGAGATATTTCCATGATAAGTCCTTGATCCTTAAATGGATAAAAAAAAGTCCCCCTTATCCAAACAGGTCTTGTGCACTCATGTCCCCAAAGATTATATCTCCATAAAGATGACCCTGACAACTATGATAGATTGACAGATCCTCGATATCACATCCAAAACATTCACAGCAACCTTGAGCTGATCATCCAAGACAACGATGCCATATGTAAGATACTACCAACAACCTTCAAGGGGTTGGTTAAATCCTAGTACAAAAATTTAGACCCGGGCTCCATCACGAGTTTCAGAGATCTCTGTGCGAAACTCATGTTATGGTTCAACACTAATATACTCACCAATAGAAGCTCCACAAAGCTCTTTAGCGTAATCTAAGCAGGGGGAATCCACTCGAGCATATCTGAAGAGGTTTAACCAAGAGATGCTAAAGGTAAAAGAATTGATTGAGCTAGTAGCCTTAGAGGCTTTGATAAGTGGAGTTAGAGAATGCTTCTTATGGATAGAGATTTATACGCCTTGCCTGATAGAAGCCTGACAAGGGTAAAACAGGTAATGGGAAACCACATTCGGGTATAGGAAGCCAGTATTCTACGATATGGACCTCCCCATTTCTACTAGGAGGCTTAGGAGGAAAAGCCCTCCAAGCGGAGTCATTCCCCTCACAGTAGGGAGAATAGCTCTAAGCAGAATCATAAGAGACCCATGAGGGAATGCGTTCATTACCCTAAAAGGAGGCATTCTCTTCCCCTGAATGCTACTTTCATTGAAGTGTTCACAACCACCAAAGGGAAGGATTACATTTAATATCCACCCCTTATGATGTCACCTCTACATACCCGTACTTTTAGGAAATCTTGTCTTTTCTACAAAGATAAAGGGCACAACACTGAAGATTACTTCATGTAATAATCTCAAATTACCAGGACAAAAACACATATTTATGCTTATTCATACTGAAATTGTTTTTTATATATAATCTATCAAAATTTTGTTGGTCTCCCATATACTAAGAGGCTCCAAGTTATCATTTGTGTCTTGTTACACTTTTATACACAATTTCCATTCTTGATCCAATCATCCTAAATCTCAAAACACAACAAAGTACTCATCATTTCATCCAGATATTCATGAACATGCTCACAAATAGTTATACAATTTAAAGACGGATAAAATTATAACTTATGTATACAAGTCATAAGAACATAATAATAGTAAAATTTGTTCATATTTATGCATAAAAATTAGTGTTCTAACATCATTATTACATAATTAAATAGATTATAATCAATCCCAAAATAATACTTATTTCTTCTATTATATAATAAAAAAAGCAAAATAAGCAAAGGACTACTCTTGATGAGAATGGGAAGGCTTTGAAAACAACAATATAATTATTATGAAAATGAAGCAACTATAACAATATTTAATATTTTGAAATAATAACTCTGCATCCCTTGTTTTTTTGGTACCTAATACTACAATTTTTGCTTATAATGGCAATTTCTTTTCTTTTTCTCCTTTACATCTCACCCTAATAACTTGTATCATCCATTATCTCTCAAAATTAGAATACGAATCATGACTTCATTATAACTCATTAATGAGTAAGGTCTTCTTTCATTTCCAGGATAATTTATTAAGAATATAAAATTACTAAATCACTAATATTATTGGTTATCCTTTCTTTGAAATCTAATCCAATTCTTGGAAATCCACGATATCAAGGTATTCCCTTGATGCTATTAGCTTCCTCAATTCTCGAAACTAGTTAATTCAAGTTCCCTTTGTTTTCCCAATCCGTAGAGTTTTGTCAATGCTGGAAATCTTACAAGCATCATTAGTCTCCCTCACCCGGAATCGACCAATCAAAGTCAACAAATAATGTCGATATCAATATGACTCATTGATATCATTAGTTATCCTGGTCCCGAATAACTAATCAATCCCTTTACGGGTACCTTAATTCGTCATCTAAAAATGCTGATGTTAAGAAACCTTTTGACATCATTAGCCTCTAATTAGAAATAGTTAATCAAGTTCCATGTAAATGTTGATGTCAATGTAACCTATTGATATCATTAGCTATCTAAACCCGAAATAGCTAATCAAGTTCTTTTAGATACTTTAATCCATCATTCCTTAACGCTAATATCAAAAGTCCCTTGACATTATTAGCTCTAATTAAGAGTAGCTAGTCAAGTTTTTCATTCATTTATTTCCTTTCCTTCTACTATTCATTTATTTACTTGCTTTCCACAATAATACCAAAAACAAGAGAATAAATTTCAACAATATTAATAATAAAATAACTTAACAATTTATAGATGATAGGCACCTACCTGCTATGTTTAAAGTCCCTCTTCTAGCTCGAGTTAGTGGCCCAACAACCAAAGTTTTCCCTGCGAATCAATTCACCCATTGGTCAACACTACCTTTAATACACTAAAAATACATTTTTGTGGTTATATCTTATTTTCCCATTCCCAATGTTCCATTTCAATCCCCAACAAAATTAACTATATTAGTCATATAACTTCATCGTTAGATTTCTTATTAAACTTTTCTCATGAAGGTCATGAAATCATGTATAATCATTCTATTAAGCTTTCATCTTTTTATCCCTATTTATTTATATTCTAATTACATTATACATCATATCTTGATATAATTTCTATACCAATTTAAAACATGACTAACTCAACCCTCTCTTCACCATTGTTGGCCAGTCCCATAAGAAGAAAAAAACACATGAACTTGCTAACTTCCATAGCTTTTCTTAATTAAGAACTATTTTCCTTATTCTTATATCTAACATTTTCATTATAATTTCCTAGAACATTCAAATAAATCTCATTTTCCTTCTTTTATGGTACTTGACCAAACCTAGAGGAGGCCATGAAAATCCCTTTCAATTCTTTTCTTTCATTTACATCGTTAAATCATCAAAATCTTTCATTAACAAATTTATGAAAACACACCTTCATACAAAGCATGTCATGCATATAATAAAAACAATTCTTACATTTTAGCTAACAATTTCTCCAATTGAACTAAATTCTCAATTCATTAAAAATTCATCACCATTATATAAAATAACATCAATCATCCAAAATCATTATTCACATCATTAATAACATAATTATAACACAATTTACGAGAGTTACCATGAATACATCACTATTCATCCTCTCTACTTATGGTTGGCCGCCTAGGGCTTCTTTAGCCCCTTCTAATTTCCTCATCATTTCATCATAAATTTATTCATTTTATAATCTATAATGATCTTAGAAACCTAATTTCAAAAAAATCTACCTTTTCCCCAAATTCATAAAAAGAATCCTAAATCAATTTGCTAGAATTTTAATGAAAATTAAGCAACTTTCATTCAAATTGACATAAACAAGTTCTAAACATCCTACTGAGTTGTAATTTGAGTTTTGGTTTCGAACACTAATCAATTTAAGTTTTCCCCAAATCTCCTTCATCCTTCTCTCATTTCTTCACTTTCCCTTCTAAATCTCTCCCTCTCTCTTTAAATCTTCTTTATTTTTAGTGCTTTTGTGTTAAACTCTTCTTCAAAACCAACTCTATCATTTAATTTCACTCTTCTTTAAGCATTTAACATGAGAAAATTGAAATAACTCAAACTTTCCTCCCCTTCTATCCTCGTAGTTGACCTGTTAGCCTTAAAGGATTTAAAAGAGAGTGAAAGTTTTGGTTAATTGTAATTTTACAAATCCTTTAAATTGTCATTTTGGTTATTTTCTTAAACTTCCTCAAACATTTAATACTCTTCTTTGTACTAACTTGGTCCAAATTCACTTTTTCATTTTTAAAACAATTCCTCTAATTATTATTTATTTTTATCAAAATAAAGTCCTCTTAATGTCTTATTTATCCATTCATCATCGTCATCGTCGTCATCATCATCATTATTATATAAAAATTCTTCAAGGCCTACACTTCACCTTGAGAAAGGATATTGAAAGGTGATAGCTAGAGGGGTACTTAAAACAATTTATCAAGGGGAATGCCCACATGAACCAAGATAAGGAAGAGACTAATCAACCCAACCAAACTCTCCCAATGATCAACGTGATCTTAGGATGGATCTCAGCAGGTGGAGACATCACTAATAACAAGAAGAAATATAGGAAATATGTCTTCATAACAGCTCGATAACAAAGTCTATAGAATAAGCCCTTTATTTCCACTCTAGAAGATGAAGAGGGGGTGACTTATCCCTATAATAATGCATTGGTCATCTCCATGGTCCTAGTTAACCACAGGGTCCACATGATATTAATGGATGGTGACAGCTTTGTCAATATCCTCTCAAGGGATGTGATGCCCCAGATGGGGATAGATCCCTTAAGGATGAACCTAGTAAAGACTCCATTGATTAGGATTAAAAGGTTAGGGGTACTGGTAAAGGGGGCCTTAAAGCTTTCAGTCATGATAGGTATATACCCTAGATGCATCACCCTCTAGCAACCTTTTATGATGATAGATATGGCTTTAGCCTATAACATCATAATATGAAAACCTTTCCTTCATAAGATTAACACCATCATTAACACACGATACTTGGTCTTAAAATCCCCTTACCTAAGAAAAGATGGCCATTGTGAGGGGAAACCAAGGGACTTCCAGAAATGATGCCTCATTATGCTTAAAGGGCAAGAAAACTCTATTTACAAGCCAATAAAGGTCTTTAAAGAAGAGGGTAGAGGTCAGGACATAGGCTATAGAAAAGTTGAATGAGGTGCCATTAGGATAAAAAAGAGAAATCATCAATGTGGATCATCCTGGAGTCGCACTAATAACAATTACTGACCGGTCTTCTTTTTTCCTAAAAAATAGATTTTGCTTTTAACATAATAGATATATCGAGGATAAATCCAAACATAGCCACTCATAGACCTCATGTTAATCCAAACTATCCATTAGTCCCGTAGAATAAGAGAAATTCTAGGGGAGAAAGACAATAAAAAATAACCATATAAATGGATAAATTAAGGGTTGGTGGGTTCATACTTGAGGTTATGCATCTAGATTATCTAGCTAATGTGGTTATGATAAAAAAAAGCATATAAAAGCTGAGAATGTATGTGGACTTCACCAACTTGAACAAAACCTGCCTGAAGGATAGTTTCCCCTTCCAAATATTATCAAATTAATGGACTCCATGATTGGATTCGAGTTCTTAAGCTCTTTAAATGCCAGTTATAGGTACCATCAAATCCCAATACACCAAGAAGATGAGGAAAAAAAATTTCTTTATCATAGAGAAACCTTTTGTTATTATGCCATGCCTTTTAGCTTGAAAAATATAGGTGCTATGTACTAACGGATGATTAAAAAAGGTTTTAAGCATCAAATTGGGAAGAATATAAAAGCTTATATAAATGACATATTCGTAAAGAACATGACTTTTGATTATAACCTAAAAGATCTAAAATAAGTTTTTTCGGTGTTGAGCAGTTGTTAGATGAATTGGAATCTAACCAAATATGTATCATTAAAAGGGGGAAATTTCTGGGTTTCCTGGTAAACAATAAAGAAATAAAGCCCAACATTGAGAAGATTCAGGTGATTCTTGATATGACTTTGCTCTAGAGGATCAAAGATGTTTAGCATCTCATGGAAATGTTGGCTGCCCTAAATAGATTCATATCTAGATTGGGGGAGCATAACCTACTTTTCTTCAAAACCTTAAAGAACATCACTGATTTTGAATGGACGCCAAGAAGCTTTTGAAGAGCTTAAAACACATCTCTTATCACCTAAAACTTTATCATAACCTAAAGAGTATGAAAGCCTATTCCTTTACATTGGGGTCTCCGACTAGACGATCAGTTCAATGTTGGTCAGAGATAAAAAAAAATGTACATTATCTTGTTTACTACTCCAATCAAACCCTTCTTGATGCTAAGAGCATATATTTAAAGAAAAAAAATAGAAAATGTAGTTTTATCTTTGATAAGTGCCTCTAAGAAGTTAAAACCTTAGTTCCAAGCTCACCAAATCATAGTACTGATGGATCAATCTCTACAACAAATGCTCCACAAGCTAGACATGTCTAGATAACTAGTGAGATAAGCAATTGAATTAGGAGAGTATAAACTCCTTTACCAGCCTATAATTACCATTAAAAGACAAGACCTAGACAACCCTACGTCAGTATTTAAGCCAATGATCCCTTATAAATTCATGCCATCAACCTCATATTAGGAATAATATGTCAATGAGTCTTCTAATTCTGAAGAATATGGCATTAGAAGTGTACTTGTGAGCCCTTATGAGCAAGTTTTTTAGTACAACATTCATTTTAAGTTCTCAACTACCAACATTGTGTTAGAATATAAAGATCTCCTAGCAAGCTTAAGAATGACAAAAGCCTTTCCCCTCTATATCTACAGTGAATCCTAGTTGATATTAGAACAATGCCTATGGACTTTTAAAGCCAGATACCTTACCTTGATAAAATATCTTAAGAAAATCCAAACACATCTCTCGAGAAAAGATGGGGGTAAAGAAGTTTTGCTTAACCAAATTCCTAGAGAAAAGAACACGAGGGAAAATCTCTTGTTCAAGTTGGTAAACTCTAACTTAGATAACCTTCTTTTAGAGGTATAGATTTAAATCCTAGAGAAATTAAGCATAGAAAAAGGGTCAATAATTGTCTTTGTTGACATAAAGGATGATTGGAGAATTGTTATAAAAAATTATATGCACACATGATAATTGTCCTTGAATAGAAACAAAGCCATTTGTCTAACTTGATGGATAATTGGGTACTACGTAATTGATGAGATCTTGTATAGATGATCTATCTAAGTTTTTTTTGTTGAAATGTTTATACCTAGTGAAAAATGCTTATGTTTGTGGGAAATTCATAGGGGAATATGCAGTCTACACACCGGCTTTAAGGCTTTTGTAACCCAAGTCACCAAGTAAGGTTTTTTTGGTCAATAATCCTTAGTGATGCTACTACCTTGGCAAAACGATGTGATCAATATAAAAAATTTGCATTGATCTCTAGACAACCCTCTACCGAGCTGACCACCATATCTTCTCCATGGCTATTTGCCTATTAAGGGATGAAAATATTAGGCCTTTTCCCAAAAGCCATGAGAACTAGATAGTTCATCCTAGTGGCTATTGACTACTTCACCAAATAAATCGAAATGGGGGATCTAGTAGATATCACCACCAATAAGGTCATTTTTTTTTTATGGAAGAGCATCATTTGTAGATTTAGAATTACAAGTGTTTTAATCACAGATAATAGGAGTCAATTTGATAACCATAAGATAAAGAAACAGTGGTAAAGACTTCTTATCGACCACCGATTCTTCTTAATGTCTCACCTCCAGACAAAAAGCCAAGCCAAACTTACCAATTAGATTATGCTAAATGGACTAAAAAAAAGATAACAGAGGCCAAGCCAGAATTTACAAAGCTGTTAAATGAAATTTCATTCGCCTACAAAATCACCAGAAGACATCTATTTGGGAAACTCCTTTTCTCCTCACCTATGAAACTGAGGCCATGATCCCAACTAAAGTTAGATGCCCAAGTTATCGAGTAGTCTACTTCACATCGAAAGGCAACCACTTATGCCTAAAAAACAACTTGGATCTCATGAAAGAAACTAATCTGATTATAGCAATCAGAAATGGGGCCTGCTAACACATAATTGCCTGCTATCATAATGTTAGGGTTAAGAGCTTGATGCTAAGAAATTGGGAAGCAACCAGCAATAAAGAAAATAGAGGCAAACTAGCCTTAAAATGGGATTGTCCTTTCAAAATCACAAGGATAATAAAGGCCAACACCTATCATCTTTAAGATACAAAGGGAAAAATTCTTCCTCACGTGTGACATTCATATGATTTGAAATTATATCATAGTAATAAAGTATAAATTATTCATTGATCTAATATGATTTCCGTCTCCTTTAAGGAATGCCTAAAGGCCACACTAATTCAGAAGAAGGAATTAAAGTACCCACCAACCTTACAACCTTTCAAGGATAAGATGGACTCGGTCTCTCTAATATGATTGCACAATTTACCTTGGAAATAATCAATTATCTCCCTAATACAATTACACAACTTACCTTGAAATGGATATATATGATCTCTCTAGTGCGATTGCATAACCTCCAATGATGGGAAGGACAACACCATCAGTAAAAGGGATTAATATCATCTTATTAGGGTAATCATCTTACAACCTTTCAAGGACGAGATGAATTCAGCCTCTTTAATGCAATTACACTATTTTACTTAGAAGAGATCAATTGTCTCCCTAGTACGAATGTACAACTTGCCTTAAAAAAGATTGATATATCTTTCTAGGGTGATTATACAATTTTTCAAGGATGGGATATACTCGGTCTCCATCAACAAATCTACGAGACAACTTTCATCTCTATAAAACATTCGCACATGATCCTAGGGGCTTCTCAAAGGTTTAGTAGGCACACAAAGACATACATACAACTAAAGTCTCTTTTCCATTCCAATCAGGGGGTAAATCCTACCAAGGTTTGACAAATATTTTGTCAAGTATGGGCATTGAACCTAAAAACATGTGGCTAAGATAGTAAAAACCCAACACTTTTCTAGGGACTCTAGACCAATACAACCTAAATTAATAGAGAATTTTTTATGAAGAGAATTTTTTAAGTAAAGAATGTTACAATGATCAACCCTAAATGACAGGGGCAAAAACAATGATGATGAAAATATAGAGGTTTAGATATCTAGCCCATGCTCCTTAGCCAAATACTCCCCTCGATGGGCAGTAGCAGCCCTAATAGGGAATACATATTCAAAATCAGACACATAAACATGATGGAAGGAGTGTTGGAATCCAGATGCACATTAAACCTTAAAATAAATTTTAAAAAATAAAAAAATATTTTAATATACTTTTAAATAAAAAATACTTTAAAACATAATTTTTACTATACACATTGACACTTAAAGAGATGCATTTTGAAATATTTAGATAAATTTTGGTGTTGAAATCTCCAAAGTGGAAAATAACTATACATGTTTTTATTTTTCCATAGATCTTGACGGTACCCCCTAGAACAGTTAAAGAAGTACAAATTGGACAAAGTCAAGAAGATCTTGTTCCCAACCACCTAAGACAATACTATTTGCCTCAAAAGCTTTATTTTATGCAGAGCCTTTAAAAGTCGTTGCTTAGTAGAGCCTAGATAAAGGGAAACACCTTGTATCATATCTTTCAAGAATGCATATGTCATTTTGAGATCCTTTAGTTTAGCCTCTATGACTGTTTTCTCCTCTCAATACATGTGCAAGATAATATGATTCACCCTATATCTAGAGATGGCATCCCTTATATGGTTCCTCTTAACAACCCAGTGCCTCTTGAAATGGGTGCATATAATAAAAGTCTATTGAGAACAAATGCTAGGCAGAACAACCACAAAGCTAGACAAGAAGGTGGAAAATAAAACTGCTTACATTAAAGGTCATTTGATTAGTCAAGAACAAATGATGGTTTGTAGCTCTCGTTAGACATCTATAGAAAGTTCAAAGGAATGGTGAGGTTCCTCTCCATCTTTTTCACTACTCTAAAGCTAGTCTTACCAAGCCCAAACCTCACACTAACAACAACCTCTATAGCCCACCTTTCCTTCTCATTTAAAGCAAGGAAAGCAAAAAGAGCGTGACTAAGGGCAATATGAGAAAAAACATAATCAAACTCTTTACCCTTAGTAGAGGACTTAAAAACTATAGCCTCTATAGTTTTAGTGGGAGAAAAAAAGATAAGCATCTTTGAAGAGGCCTTCACTACCAAAACTAAAATGCTAATGTCCACAGTGGTGAAGACTTTCTTTCTTTTAAAATGGGCTGCGACATTTGCTATTACTTCAAGGGGAGTCTGATTTACAAGACTCTCAACTAGAAGAGTACAACTCCCCCCAACCTTTATTACATCAGGAACTCTGGCCCCCACCATTGTTTCCTCATAAACAAGGCCTTTATGAATGGGGAGCTCATCCAAAATAATAGGATTTTCCTTTATTTCTTCTTTAGTACTTGTTCCACTCACTTTAAGAGATAATGACTCCCTCCTTGTTGAAGATAAGCTTCCTACTAGAGATCTAGCTGAAGTCTCTTTTCCACCCTCAGTTGTCAACCTGGCACATAAATAAAATTAGAAATAAACTTTAAATGAACAAAAATAAAAGGTAAAGAGATTGTATACTTGGTAACATGGCTTGATATTCCCCTTGGACCATCTTGTTGAGTTCATACTTAATTGAGGTAGAAGCCAATAGAGCATGAGCTTTCTCCTTACCAGGACTCAAATGAGGCTTACTATTTGCCTTAAGAAAAGGTACCTTTCAATAGTAAGAACAATCCTAAATTCAGTGTATGCCTTTCTTAACACTAATTGTCCTAGTATATCTCATGATCAACCATCTTCTCCTTATTTTTTTTGATACACGAGCTTGCCTCAAAAAGCCTTTCTAATGGCTTCAATAGGTTTGTTGGCAAAAGTGAAAAACCACCAGATGTCGTTACCACTATTAGTACCCGCGACAAGCTAATAACAAACCCTAAAAAGGTTTATGATGGGTTCTATACCAACAAGCCTAATAAACTTGTCAAAAGTTGACAAGATCACCTATTCACTAGGGTGCAGTTGTCTTGGGCCTAACTTATAATACCCAAAGATGTTACTCACAAACCCTAAAAACAAAAGTACCCTAAGTCATACATACATATGGGGGATGTAATCTCAAATCACCCCTGAGCAAAGGTTAAAATCTCCTCGGTAATCATTTCTCTCCTAGAAAGTAACTAAAACACATAAGCTCCAGGCTGCTAACTATTAGCAAAAGCCATCACCTTAATACTCAAGGTGTTGGGAGCATCAACCTCAGGGGTTTGAGGTAACCTTTCGTCCTCCAAATAATTTCTCACAACACTAGAATAAGATCTTTCTTGATAAGGAGACCTATGTCCTCCCTTACAAGGAAAGGGCACTAAAGGTCTACCTTTAGACTTGGGACCTAATCTAATGGACCCCTCTCCTCTACTGCTCCCTCTAGTTTCTTATCAGGATTCAAACTTATCACCAAAAAGAGCAATACCTTCACTCATAAGACTAGATTTACTCCTACAAGAGTCTATTTTTTCTAAGAAGAAAAGGAAAAAGAATGTGTAAGATAAAAATACAGGAGTTACTCAAAGAAATCTTTTAATCAATCTTACAAAGACTACAAAAAGTAAAAGAAAGAAGGAGATGAATGGTTAGGGTTATAAAGAAGGAAATTTATCACCCCTAATGTTGGATTAATGACATATCATGTCATCTTGGATCTCTAGAAGTCCACTCAATTATTGTAATAAAGTCAAGTCATCATTTGGATCCTCGAGAAGACCTTTTTTAATGAGGATATGACATTTACCCACAAGGATCCCGACAATTCTATATTAGACAGACCAAACTCATGAGGAAGGTAAAAGGTCTTGCATTAAATAAAAGAGATATTTTCAAAGTCTTTGTGTATTAAATACACAAAAACTTAGGGAACTATTAATGGATCAAAGTATTTTATACTAAAATCCATTTACTAAAAAAGCTTTTGGATAGAGAGGCCAAGAAAAGGATGACCTATCTTAAAAGCTCAACAAAAGTCAAAACTCATGGTGAAAAGTTTTAAAAAAAATGTTAGACCCAACTTTTTTGGGCTCAGCCACATGCTAGGTCCAAACGCATGTGGGTCTAAAAAGGTGCTAGACCTAAACGCATGTGGATCTGACAAGATACCAGACTCAACTTTCTTGTGCTTAGCTATGCACTCAGCCCTGATGCTTTGCTTTTAGGCTTAGAATGACACTATACTCAACACTCTTAGGTCTAGGATCACTCTAGATCCAAATATATCATATGAGAATCTAGGATCATCAACGTTATACTCAACACCTTTGGGTTTAAGATCACTCCAAATCCAAACATACTATATGGAAATTTAGGATCGTCACCCCTTACACACCAACTATGCAAAAAGTCCTCTAAAAGCTGGTTACATATCAATCAATATTAATGTTGATTATAAAGGTTGATCTCATCGATATTAATGTTATGTACAAAATGATGTAGGGTCGCCTCTTAAAGGCACGTGGTATTCCTATTAATATTAATATCATGTAAGAAGACAATGTTGATGTAAAAGACTCCCTCCATATATAGATGTAAAATAAAAAATAAAAAAAGACTTTCGACCTTTTGAAGGAAAATAAAAAAGTTTAAGGTACAAAGGTTATAAATACTCTCTAAACAATATAAGTATAAGGTTCATAATCTTGACTCTCTCATAATATATTCTCAGCATTGATCATACAAACTAAAAACAAACATTTATATTCTTAGAATTTAATGTTCATTCATTAAAGTAATCATCGAAGGGTCCTTGAATCACACCGAAATGGATTGTGTTTGTAGAAAATTAGGTTTATGTCACTAACCCTTTAAGCCCTCAGTTCTAGAGAATAAGAGATTGATTTAAACGTGTGATCATCCATTATCCAAACGCTTAGAAACCCAAGTTTGCTAGCATACTGGATTCTAGAGAATCATCACTAAGAGATGCCTTTAGATAAGTAAAATTTTCTATTCAAATAAAAAAATTACAAACATTGAGGTTTTATGATGAATTTGCAGAAACCTTTGCATACCTCCATTACTTTGTAGGAGACCTATACCCTATAAAAATTATTTATTTGAGATTGTTCTTTGGTAGATAGATCTCGACACAAAATTATAATTCTAGCTCCTTCTAAATGATATCTTATTGGCGACTTAGACCCCTTGGAAGGGGTCTTCTTCACCTTCCATTTTAGCCGCGGAGGAAAGGCCCAAAGCCAATCCCAAGAAACAATGAAATCTTATAAAGTGTTTCTATCTATGTGTAGATAGTTCATATTTTCATGTCAGTCAAATAGATAGAGAACCCCATATATTTTCTCTCCTCTATTTTTATTTGTATAAATATTTCATATTTCTGATTAAATTTTAGAAAAATAACTTGTATTTTATTATTATTATGTACAAATGAGTCCTTCATTTAATTTATTAATTTAGGAATGATACTGACTTTTTGCATTTGAAAAAGGCTTAAGAGCTAGGTTAAGGGTTGAAATGACAAAATAAACCATGGAAGCATAAAAAATCTCATGATGAATAAGGAACCCTATATCTTTAAATCTTCAAACATATTTTGAGCCTCATACATATCTCATTTCTTAACAAACATGAACTTTAGCCTACATTAAATTGTCACCCATTTTTTGAATACACACACACACACATAATAAAAAATAAAAAATACAAAAGGATATATATGAAGAAAGCCTAGAAGATTGCCCAAGATTGGTAGTAGAGGACCAAGATCACAAGTGAAAAAGTTGGAGAACCAAAATGTTTAAGATTGGAAAAGTTAACATCCTAATTCTGACTAACAAAAGGATTCATTGGTGAAAATATTTTTATTTGGGGTAAAGAAATACAAATTTGGATGGTTAAGAACTCAATGAGGATTTTGAAAGGCTAAATTAATTTTATTGGGGACTTGTTTGTAAGGAAAATAAGTTTTTAGAGTCAACTTGGGTGTTAATTGGAAGAAATTGAAGTTTGGAGATTGAAATTAAACTTTGAAAGGTTTAAGTGGTCAAATTAGAGGTTTAATGGTGAAAAAAAATAAAGTTTTTAGGCCAATTAAGGACTTGATTGCAGATTCCTAAAACCATGGACAATCTGTAAGTGGTGCACAATTTTGAAGGTAAAAATCGGTCAAATCAAGGGGCCAAATTGAGAGGAATTAAAATTTTAGTGGTCAATTAAGGATGAAATTGAACAAATTAAAAACCAAGGATTTGTCTGTAAAAGATGTTGAACTCTGAGGCTGATATTTGAATTAGGTAGGGCTGCATTTGCATGCAATTAAAAGTTGGGAGACAATTATGGATGCAAATAAAAGGAATTGGAAGAGTAAGGACCAAATTAAAATTGGCCAAATCTCAAATTAAAAACCCTAATATCTAGGGTTTAACCTCGACAACGTGTTGTTCATTCACTATTCATCTCTTTCCTTGGCAATTTTGGATGATCAAGTAAGCATGTTCAGGCAAATGAATGTGGCATTTTCGACCACCTCAGGGGCTGTAACCGACTAATAAACACCTTATCTACAACCTCATGCCCATAAAATTAGACGTTTAAAGGCCTAGAAGGCCAAATCTAGGTTATGGCATTCATTCTTCAATTTTTGGGAATTTTCTAGACTTTGAGTTCATGTTTTTCGCATTAACTTTGCCTTAGCCTCTTGTTTTTTAGTTGTTTTGGGTTAATTCTTAACACAAACATGTTAGCTTTTCATCTTTAGGAAATAATCTAAGGTTACGACGCATCAATAATACATATTCATGCATTTAGATTCTAGGGCTCTTTCAAGTGTCCAAACATATTTTGATTAAATCGTGACTTTTGAGTGTTAATCGAAGAAAATTGATGCTTGATTCTTGATTTACGCATGATTACGAACAAAACCTTGCACTTGATTGCATGAAATTTTTTCTAGTTTATGATTTGTGCTTGTTAGGTTTCGGTTTGAATGTTCATCATGTTCTTGGTGTTTGGTTTGTTTTTGTTATAAAATTTTTATGTTTTTATGTGCTTTTTTTAGTTTTGATCTTTTTTAGGTTTAATTGTTTGTTTTGATTTAGTTTCAAGTCAAATCATGGTTTTTTGTTTTGTTCAGAGTTGAGCCAGTGTTTTCGAGTCAACCCTATTGGTTTTGTTTTGGGTCGGTACTAAGGCTTTGTTTGATTGGTTACTTTTTTGTTGACGAATATTTGGCCTAAAGGGTTGTTTGATAAACACACTCTTAAACTTATGTTAAAAGTTTTGCTTTGAATAAAAATACATTTTTTTGCCAAACAAACCCAAAAAAATTCTAAAAAATTTCAAGGACCAATTTAAAATTATTTGTGGGTCTTTCGCATATTTTTTTCAGAAATTTTATTTAATATCAGGGTTGTAAACTTATATTGTAAGATGCTGATATAATATTAAAATATTTATCTTTCATCGAAATGTCAAAAATTTGCAAACTTTCTAAAACAATTTCTCATTGAAAAAAATGTGTTTTATTTTGTGTGCATGCGGTCAAGTCTTTCAAAAAATAAAAATCATATTTGGCTTAAAAATATATAAAAATACATGGGATGATTTAGTATTTTTTTTATATACAAAAAAATTCAAAAACTATTTTTGCATGTTTTTTTTATTTAATAATCAATTTATTGAATCCATAAGAACTTGACAAAAATTTCAAAAACCCTATTTTGTTTTAGAATTAATAGTCAATATTTTTATATAAATATTTGATCTACAAGTAGGCTGATATTAAATACTAGGAGTTGAATAGAAAATTTTCAAAATTATTTTAGATATTTACCAATTTAAATGGGAATAATTTTCATCATGATATACGGGTTGTTGAAAACTCTTGCGCCTTCCAGAATAGGTGAGTCATGTCAAGGTACCTATATGGATTTTTTTCCCACAATAATTTATTTGGGTATACGAGCTCATAATAAATTCAAAATACTAGATTTATTCATGAGCGTAAGTCTTTGTTTTAAGTCATAAACGGACCATCAGTTAGGAACTCATCTATACCTTTAAACCACATCTAGACCATACAATGTAGTTTATTTCAAGTAAGGTGCGTTAAGGGTGTTAATATCATCTCTAGCCACAATCTACCCCTTATCCTAGAATTTCATATAACCAGTTCATCTAAGTCTCGTAATGATTTTGAACCAAATAACTAAATAGCAACTTTTTGATCCTGATATCCCGCCGCGCCGCGCTCGATAGATTACATGCTTTTTAAAGCATTTTTTAATTAGATATATTACATGCTCTTTAAAGTATTATTTTAATTAAAACATTTTGTTTGTGTTCGATAAGTTTCTAGCTTCTAAAAAGACAAAGGATCAAAACAGTTGTCATATCCCTTTAAATTCAATCTTTAATCAATATAATTCATCCGTTGCTATCATGTTGACGGTGAAGTTTGCTTCAACGGCCAGGGAACGCAATCTGAACACAATAGCAACTCCAACAGGTGTGCCAAATGAAAAGCCAAGGAAAAAAATAATTCTTGCTATTCAATACTTGTTTTGCATCCATCAATAAGAGTGTTAAATAAAATATTAAAACATTTTTTTTAAAAAAAAATATCATCTGTATGTATTTCTAAAAAAAACTAAAATCAACAAAGCAGAACTAATAAAAAAATAAATCAATTAAATAAAATAAGTGAAAAAAATAATATCAAACTTCTTAAAAAAAAAACTTATTTCTCTTATTATTAGAGTATACATAATAAAATAAAAAATATATATATTTATACCATTTAAAATATCAATTTAGCTATTTAAAATAACATCTCATCTCCCCTTTAGAGATGCTCTAGCAAACAGCAAATTAATATACATAAAGGCAACATGACAGCTAAAAGTGAGTTATGTTTCGCAATGAAAATCGCATCAGATCGTGATTGGAGTATACAGTAATCCTAATGATTCACACAAGTCGCCATACAAGCACCATCCCTGGCCCTGCTCCAAGGATTCTTGGTTACCTACATGAATAATGCGGTCAAGGGGATGAGGCTACAAATCCATCACCACCAATCATATTGAACCACACATTAGGCTTTGATGGATCATGTTAGGTGCTTAAAGTAATTGTCTTTTTCAATAATGCAAAAGGTTTCCGAGAAATTGACAGCTTGATGTTTTTTTTGGCTTTGGAAGTGGAGGTTTTTCTAGCGTTTACCATTTTGATTAATCCAAGATTCCAGATGGCCCAGCTACATGCAAGAGGACATATTGCAGGCTTCACAGGAAAGCCAAATGACAGATAAAGATGTTGGCAATCCTGTACAAAGAGCTTCTCAGGCAAGGTTCCTGCTATGTCTAGCGAATGTAGAATTGCAGCCACTGAAATCTATATGCTTTTTCAACTTTTCACACCATGACCGGTTTGCCATCATCTCAAAGCTTTTGGCTCCAACTTCCAAGGGTTGATTCCCAGTAGAAAACCAGTTACCATGGCAAACCAGAGGTATAAGATTCAATCGCATGTTCTCTGACATCCAGGCGTAGAACCACAAGAAACTCAGGGCTGGTGAAATACCCCAGAGGAGGCTTACATGATGGACAAACTGTCTTCCAAGATATTGCAAGTAAACTAAGAGAAAGGCTTGCTCGCCAATATGTATGAATTACGCATTCTAATAATAAAAGAATCAAACCAGTTTGCCTTATAGTCTCTAGATCTTGATACATTTGCAAAGCCAAAAGCACACCGAATCTTCAATGTGGTTTTCCAGGAAAGAATAAAGTGTTAGCATCAGAACCCTGGCCGTCTATTTCTAAAGCCAATTCGGATAAATTCTAGTAACCGAGAAGAAACCTCACCTGCTCCACCGAATTATACACTACAGGCACCACCCATTCCAAATCTTCAAATAACAAGCAAACCTGACAGTGAACAGGATATCTTCTCAACTAGAATATTTCAGGACTTGTTATCGGCCATATTGACCTCTGCTCCGGTGAAGATTTCACTTTCCATGGAGTCAGAGTCCTCTCAGGTCAGAATTCCCTTCGCATCCATATTGTACCAAGAAGCAACATTGTAGAAACATGGCAAATACACTATTATTACTGCGGAGCCAGGTATTTTTCATGTCCTAGATTATGATATAAATATAGATAAATTATTTTTTAAATCAATTATTCACTCAGATATTTAAATTTATCAAGATAATAATAAAGTTTTAATTTAAATAAATAACACAAAATAAAAAAAATAAAATTTAAAGTATATAAATTCAAAATAAAAATAAAAATTTTAACATGGTTATCAAAATTTTAGTACTGGCGCGTTAGCATCTGTCCATTTACTCTACTAACAATTTTAAACTTGTTATTAAAATATTTACATAAATTTATAATATTATCATCTCGAATTGGGTCTATAATTTTGGCCCTCATTTCCACCTCTTAACAACCTCAACTATCTTTGTAGCAACAAAAGTATTCAACATTAACTTTTTTAGCCCATCAATAATAACATGGTTATCAACTCCCGACGTAACTAACCTTATACTATTACCTTTACTAGTATAAATAACACTCTCTAACTCATCTAAATATTTTATATTCTCAGTCTATTCATCAGACCCAGCTTCACCATTCTTTTTAGCGCAATAATTTCTCACAAAGCTATTGACTTTAACATGACCTATATTACTAACCAAATAAAGGTTTTTTACAAGAATACATTTGGAAAAATTGAATTGAGACCTATTAGAGTATCAAAAAAACTAAACGTATTCAAACTATTAGATTTCTAGGGTATAGTTTACTGCAATGAATGTGAAACATTGAATTCAAAATGAAAAGTTAAGGTTTGTAAATTCTTATCTGATGATTTTACACTCTTTTTGCTCTCTGTATATATTCTTTTTTAAAATTCAAGTTAAAATTGTATATTGTTGAGAAGAAAAGAGCTAAAATTCCAAGTTACTTGGAAGGCATGCGAATCAATCAGTTATTTATGTTTAGATAGATTTGTTGTAAAAGATAAAATTAAAGCGTGCAGCTAATTAATTATTGTTGTTTAAGTTTGCCCGGGTAACAGACTTATTGTTGTTTAGGTTTCTTACACTTTGCTGTAAGAAAAGTGTGAACCAATTAATTTTTTAAGTTTGCTATAAGAATTATTATTGTTATTAAGGCTATTACCTATACTACAGCTCACTAAAACCTTGTAAAAGACTCCGCCTTGATTATCAGTGTCATCATCACGAAAGGCAACTTTTCAAAAAATTAGCGTTATAAAAATTGCACCCACCTTCAATAATCTGTTTGTTTGCGTAATTGCTTCTGTGTTTCAAGCAACCACAGTCAGACAATTATTTGGTAACATTTAAAACGCAATTTATTCCTGATGGGGCCCATTGAGTTTTGCGTTTAAAATGCAGGTAAAAGCAAAGCAGCTCTCAGCTGCTTTTCTTCTCTGCATTGTTCACGTGAACAATGTATTTTTTTTTTTTGAAAAACCAGTGCCGTGAATTTTAATTCACTCGCACTGTTCACGTGAACAGTATTTTTTATTTTATTTTTTGAAAAACTAGTTTAGAGTGAATTAAATTTACTCGCACTGTAATCTCAATTTTATTCCTGATAATATTTTACCTAATTTTATTGCACGTTCAAAAAATCATGGAAA
>Ga0325402_1000731_pt1 | contig 24579 bp, 19 predicted proteins | sample PopdelMetagenome_22_FD_207212 | JGI IMG/M metagenome (GOLD analysis project Ga0325402, IMG submission 207212) | Populus deltoides microbial communities from Bellville, Georgia, United States - Xylem-PdKOR-R3 | ecosystem: Host-associated > Plants > Phyllosphere > Stem > Wood/Secondary xylem...
TTTATATGAGATAACTTAGTGATCTCAAGTTTAAAGATCACTTACACAACCATCGCGTGTGCCTTTCCATAGACATAAGTGATCTCTCCATATTGAATTCTCATACATGTCAGTTTAATGTACATGTCTTATGACAAACACCTACATATTACTTCTACATATTCCTTATACCTCAGTTTATGAGAACAATTGTTTCCTTTCATAAATGAGAGAACATAATATGTAGCAGTTTCTACGGCTCTGATAAATATCCAGTATTTAAGAGAGCATCAACCAAGAAAATTTTAGAAACATTGCTTTGATGGAATAAAAATCTCATAATTATAACAACTTTATAATTTCATTTGCAAAGTATTTTTGTCCCATGAACATTATCTTTACTCTAGATTCATTAATCAAATATTAGATTCATTAATCTAATATTCATAAATCTAATATTATATGAATATTAAAGATAAATTAAGCATTTATTAATAATAAATATGTATTTACATGAATATAATAATGCCACGTGTAACCAACTAATTAATTACAGAGCATATTGAACTAACAACTCTACCATTTGACATCGTGCACGTCACAACAAGATGGCGACTTCATTAGGGACTTGTCGAGTTGGACTAAGCTTTGTTTGTTTGATTGTTTATTTTTGTTGGTCTGTGTAATTTAATTCTAGCACACAATTTTTTATATATTACTCTTGCATTTTTTTTTAACATACTTCTCATGCATAAGTACATAGGTATGGATTAATGCTTTCATGTATTTTAATTTTTGAATAAACTTAATTTTGGTTAAGTGAAGAGTAGCGGTTTGCCTCATGACTTTCAATCGGGGTTCAAATTCGTGAAACTTCCAACTATGAGCTGACATTTACTTGGTAATGGTGGTCACATTGTACCCTAATCATTCCTTGTACACCCCTATATTACCTTCATGAAAGGTGGTCACTAGGCATATCATAGATCCTTTTGAGACCGGGAAGTAAGTCTACCCCTCATATAGTGGCTTAGAACCTGCCCTTAGGATATGAACTCCATAATAATGTATTTTGCATCAAAGCAGACCTAATCAAAATCCTGAACTCTACATGATTTTTGAGTTAAGACCATGACTTCAATGGCTTTTTTCGAGTATAAGCAAAAATCGAAGATGATAAAATTAATTAAAAAGGATTGCCCAAATACCAAGGTCGAGGAATTACCGTGACTAAAGTGCATTGCTCTGTGGATAATATAGATAAGCTTATGTCAATATAAGGTTATATGAATGATATCCTTTTCGAGAGAAGGTATGAGAGAATTGCCTATCTGGTAAGGCTCCCAATACAGATTTTTATAGTTGAGGCCTTGATGTATTTCTAGGATCTAGGTTACAGATGTTTCTCATTCGAGGATGTTGATATGACCCCTATCATTAAGAAGTATGCTTAAATCTTAAACTTTCCAAATGACCCTCATAAGGTGTACTTTAGACAAGGGATTGGAGACATGACTACGGGGGTTACCAAATTACTGCACCTAGACCGATTCAATCAATACAGGACAACCGATGGCGGGTTCGGAAACTTAATGAGACTACGCTAAACATAGATAAAGATAAGGGAAAGCTGAGAGAAGAGAGATACCAAGTAGTTGCTTTTGCTATCTTTGGGTTAGTCTTGTTTCTTTCAGAAGCTGCTGGGATCATTAGTGTCGAAGCCGCCAATATCTTTGTTGAATATGAACGAACAAGGAGTAACCCTTTTCAGTTGTCGTAGCTAAAAGTTTCTTATCATTAAATCACCGTAGGATGCATGGAAAAGAAGCAATGCGGTGTTGTATTTCTCTATTATTCACATGGATAGTTAGTCACTTGAAAACCCCAAGAAAAGTTTTCAATAATTTCTTGTAGTTTAATATGAGGCCCTTAAAGCTGATTTTAAGTGAAGATTGGAACAACCTAGATGAGAAGGAATGGGTAAAAAAAAATAAAATACCAAGCACTCCCTCAGAGTAACTTATAAGCTTTGGAGATAAAACATGGGTCCCATTGATTGATTTAACTGGTTACATCAATCACTCACTTTTACTAGTCGTCAGGTAGTTTGGATGCATTTAGCACATGCTAATGATTGGTGTTTAGCCGATTATACTGAGTTGTTTAAAAATTATGATTATTTAGTAAAGTTAGAAGCCATCAGATGTGATTGAGGGTATCTTGTATTAGTCCATAGAGGTGAATGGGAGGGGGAATCCTAAATCGACCCTAATTAATCAGTATGGAGAAATGGTGGATTATTTGGGGGGTACTTGGAAGCATAGGAATGCAAAGCCAAATGGTAGTTAGCAAAGTGGGGTCATCTGTCACTACAGAACTCAAGATAAAAAGGGTAATCAACAAACAAGAGCTGTGAGATGTGTTGGATAAGCTGAGAATTGAGCTCACTAACAGTAGGAGTCAACAAAAATTCTTAGAAAACCAACTATTTGAAAAAAAAAAAGATGAAGGCCTTTCTAAACCAGTAGTTGAAAGAGAAGGATAAATAGATGGCCACACTAATACAAGACTTAGAACAGGAACTATCAAGAGATGATTACAAAGTTTAAGGAAATCATGCATGGGATCCAAGAGTAGTTGAAGGAAAGAGTGGCCAAGTATGATGACTTAGTAAACAAGCATATGATGTTGAAAAATGAATTGGTAATTGTGAAAAAAGGTTCTAAGGATAGGAGACATGCTGATAAGGGATTGATAACTTCTTTGAAGAAAAAGAGGGATCTTAATAGAATAAGGTTGGAGACAAAAAAAAAGAATAGATTGACTACTTTTAATATTAAGGAAGAAAGAAGCTTAAGGGCTCAATATAAGGCCCAAGATAATGATGAGAAAGATGCAAGAAGGGCATTTGAGTCAAATATAAGAGAGTATCAAAATAGAGAAAATGCCTTGAGAGATAAGGTCTCCATAGTCCAATCTAAGTTAGAGTTCTGAGAGAAGGAGTTGAGAAGCTAAAATAGCAATATCTAGAGTTTGAAAAGAAGCCGAGTGAGTTAAAACAGAAATTCAAGGAGTGACAAGATCACATTGGTCACTTTAATGTACATCTGAACATGAAAATATATGAGCTCGACATTGAACGAGAAGAACTTCAAAGGGCTAAGAACCAGATTCAACAACTAGAAAGGATAGTTCAGATATTGAATAAGAATAACAAGTCGCTGGATGTAAGCAACAGTGCACTACTTTAAGACAACACATTGCTCCACTAAAAGAATGAGCTAATAAACAGGTTGATTGATATGGTGGCTTGAAAGGAAAATAAGTTACGAGTGAAGGCCTCCATGATTTATAGTAATGTTGGCAAGTATGAAGAGTATTTAAGTGAGGTTTCAACCTTTATCATACATGTAGCCAATAGAGGGGTGACATTTTAGAATGAGTAGAGATGTATAGGAGTCTTATTCCATAATGTAAACTCCTTGTATGAACTACTTGCTCTTGATGAATAAAAAGGGGATAAACCCACTGTTTTATGGTACTTTATAATATTTATAGAATTCAACCAATTTGAGGACTTAGGAAAGATCTCTTCAAATCTACCAGACTACAGATTTTTCCTGTGTTCAACAAGGAAGTCATGGATTATATCTTTGAATGGGTTAATCCATACCCGATATATGTATATATGTATTTGCATTTATAAGCATGCATTCATGTTATAAATTTTAAATGTCATGAGTGCATTTCATATTGAAATATAGGTCCCCAAAAAGCTCAAATCCGTAGAGTTTACAATACCCAACTCCAACAGAGAAATATGAAAGATGAAGAACGTGCTCACTGTGATGCCCACTTCCAAGAAGAGTTGCATTCCGTGAAGGTTAGCATGAGTCACACCCTTAACTTACTCGAGAAAATGCTCAGAAATACCTATGGTAAAGGCCCAACTAATCGACCCATAGTTTTCTCTCAGACTTAAGCAAAAATCCAACCAAAAAAAAGGATGGAAAAAAGGGTTAGGAACCCTAATATAATGCAACATTTGTGTTGTAAAAAATACCAGCACTAGCCTCTACACCTGTAGATGCATTCATAAATGAATCTCATAAAAGAAAATCATTTAATGGTATTGATCAGAATAAGATGGCAACATTGGAAGCCATAATAAAAGCTATCGAGGGAGTGAATTTGTATGATCTCGCACAAGCAGCATAAATATGTCTAGTCCTGAATGTGGTTGTACCAAAGAAGCTTTGTGTTCCTAATCTCATTAAGTATATTGAAACTCAGTGTCCTATCACCTATTTCAAGGCGTCATATTACAAGCAAATGATGGGTAGTTCGGCATAACAATTCAATAACGCTGTAACAGTGACTGAGCGTAAAGAGCAATGGATAATAAGTGGTAGAATTTTCATACCCATTGTGAAAAAGGACTTTAGAGGGAAGAATAAGGATGTCGATCACATCAAGGATGACTATAGAGGCAAGAAAAACCACTCCTAAAACTATAGTACCTTATCCCCTCATCCTAGATTGTCAACATTAACTTTAACTCTCCATTCCCTACTAGAAAAACTAAGACCCAAACCAATAAAGTCAATAACCAAACCAAAAACATACTAAGAAAGAATTTTCATTACCCTCATTATCATTACCCATGAATGAGATGTATCAAAAGCTACTAAGCATCGAACAGGTAGCTCTGGTACCACTCGCTCCTTTACAACCACCATTTCCCAACTAGTATAAGCCAGACCTCACCTATGAGCACCATGCTGGTGTTGTAGGACATAATATCCATACTTGAAATGCGTTCAAGAAAACACTCATACAGTTAATTAAAGTCAAGTGGATAACATTTGAGGAGACCCTAAATGTAAATACAAACCCTCTACCCAATCATGCCTCAGGTGGTAGGTCGAAAAATGCATTAAAGATGGAAAGCCCAAGGAGCTTAAGGATGTCGCTGGATAGAGTTCATGAAATGCTGGTGAAAGTTGGGTACAAGAAAGGTAGTTATGAAAAATGACTAACAAGCAGGAATTTCTGTAAGTATCACTGTGAAAAAGGCCATACGATCAATCAATATGAAGGCTTTTGTATTAAGGTGATACAAATGCTAACTCGAGTAACTCTTATAATTAAATAGGCAACAGACAAAGAAGTGTCAATGGTAGATGAACCTAGCAGAAACAATAAGGATTGCCCAAACTAATTCAGTCAAAACCTACAATGACAAGGAAACTACAATGCCTTATCGTATAACTAAGGTTACTCCTTTCAGAGCATACAACCAATGCCTATTTTCTAAGCAGAAGTTTAAGGCTTAACCCATAGCAGAAGATGTTTCACTTCAGAAAAACTTGAGAAACAAAAGAAAGCAAAGAAAAAAGAGGTAGTTAACTTGACCAAAAAGATGAACAAACCTATCACTAAAAAAGAGACCAATGAGTTTTTGAAGCCGATGAAACACAATGAATACAATGTTGTTGAGCAGATTAAAAAGAGTCCTGCTAGAATATCATTGTTGTCATTGATTTTGATTTCTGAGCCATATAGGAAAGCTCTAGAAAAGGTGTTGAATAGAGTGTATGTACCTCAGGATATCAACCAGGAAACTATAGAGCACCTAGAAAGGACGATCCATGCTTGGAATTATTTATACTTCACCGAGGATAAGTTGGATCCTGTTGGTACTGGGCATAATAAGTTACTGTACATTATAGTGCGATGTAAAGACATCCTGATCAGGAAAGTATTGGTCAACAATGGTTCTGCATTGAATGTGCTGCCCAAGCACATGTTGAAAGGAATGTCCATCAATGAGTCACACATGAGACCCAGTACTATGATGACAAGAGCATGTGATGGCTCATTGAGGTAGATAATTGGGACCTTGAAAGTGGAATTATACGTAGGGCTACAAATGTTCTTGATAAAACTACATGTGATAGATATTCATCCATTTTACAGCATATTGTTAAAAAAACCATAGATCCATGCGGCTAGAGCAGTAGCCTTCTCATTACACCAATGCCTGAAATATATTATGAATGAGATGCTAATAACTATCAATGCTGAGAAGACAGTTTCAATGATCAAGAATATGGTTATACCATTCATTGAGAATTAAGATTGTAGATATGAGAACATTCATGCTTTTGAAATCATGAATGTTGAATGGGATCCCGAGGGTACGGTATTAAGAAACCCGAAAGTTTTGGAAGCTGCAAGGATGACTACTAATTACTTTTTGAAGCATGAGGTTCCTTTCCAATATGATTTTGAAACTGGAATGCCTGAGCGAGTTAATTTGATGAAATTGAAATGTGCGAACCAGATTGCAAGCGAGTCGTCAGGGGCAGAAAGGAAGCTAAAATGACGAAGATTGAAAGATGAGAATCAGAAAAGAAAGGGCTTGCCATCCCACCACTCTGAATGACCTTCCTAATGTTTGTGGAGGTGATCAGATCTGACACGATAGACCTCCATATTAGTGCTTTGGAATGTTAATATAAGGAACAAATTGAGGAAGTGAAGGTCAAAAAAGAAGATGAGGTGCTACCATCAATGACTTCCCGACAAAAGCCTTTGTAAAAAAGCTAGCTGAGGGAGAGGCATACCAGAATTAGAAGAGCAGACTGCTCCTATTGTGTTCAAAGAGTAATTATTCTTGTTTGACCATATCTGTTGAAGTGTTTTGTCTTGTTTTGATGTTTTACCTCTCTTTGGATGTCTTGTTTTGTTTCGTTGTTTCTACCTATTTTTAGTCTTGATGGCAGTTTGGCTTATAATGCCATAAAATCTTTTTTGTCAAATGAGCATTTTTCTATTTTAATGAGCTCATGCATTTTCTTGTGTCCAAAATGTATCTTTTTTTTCTTTGATCTTCTATGCAAATAACACACTTACACGAGCATACCTTACACTTTTAGAAACCCTAAAAGTTTCATCAGTTTACGAATCCACTGCATTAAGAATAAGTGACCATACTTTGATAATATAATTGCAACGAGTAATGAAGACTGGGAAAAAGAGAAAATAAAAGAGTTTACTAGGTTGGTGGAAAATTCTAAGAAAACCTAGAAACCTGCTAATGAAGAGCTAGAAGTTATAAATTAGGGTATTGAATAAGAAAAGAAAATTGAAAATTGGTATCCTTATTATGGTCGAGGGAAGAGATGGCCTAAACTTTTTATTACATGAATATACAAATTTTTTTGCCTAGATTTATACAGATATACCTGGTTTAGGCACCAACATAGTGGTACGCGGGATTCCCTTGGTGGAAGAAAATATTCTAGTTAAAAAGAAGACTAGACGAATGCACCAGAATATGCTGCTTAAGTTGAAAGCGGAAATATAGAAACACTAGGATGTATGATTCCTAGAGCTGGTCCATTATCCTTAATGGTTGGCTAATATAGTTGTAGTTCCCAATAAAGATGACAAGATCAGGGTGTGTGTATTACAGAGACTTGAACAAGGCAAGCCTAAAGGATGACTTTCCTTCACACCATATAGATGTCTTTGTCGATAATGTTGTGAAGAGTGCCCCATCCTCATTCATGGATGGGTTATTGGGATATAATCACATTAGAATGAGGGAGGAAGACAAGGACAAAACTACCTTTATCACGCCTTAGGCAACCTTTTGTTTTAAAGTGATGTCATTCTGATTGAGGAATGTCGGTGCCATTTATCAAAGAAAAATGGTCACTTTGTTCCACGACATGATGCACCTAGAAGTGGAAGCCTATGTGGACAATGTACTTGTCAAATCAAAGAAAGAAGAAGATCACGAGCAAGAATTGAGGAAATTGTTCGAAAGGCTGTAAAATTTCCAATTAAGATTAAATCTCACTAAATTCTCATTCAAGGTGAGGAATAGAAAACTATTAGGTTTTGTAGTAAGTAGTCGAGGAATAAAAGTTGATCCAAACAAAGTAAAGGCAATCCAGGATATGTCGGCGCCTAAGACATGGAAAGAAGTAAAATGTTTTCATGAGCATTTGAACTACATAGCCCGGTTCATATCTCATCTCATGGTAACATGTGAGTTGATTTTCCATTTATTTAGAAAGAAAAATCTCGAGGTATGGGAAAGTGATTACCAAGAAGCCTTTGACACGATCAAAATGTATTTTCAAAAACTCGTCATTGACAGTGCCTTTTAAACTAGGAAGACCTTTGATCCTATATTTGATAGTGAAAGAAACGGTTATGGGATGCGTGTTGGGTCATCATAGTGAGTCGGGGATGAAAGGACAAGATATCTACTACTTGAGTGAGAAGTTCAATGATTATGAATCCCGGTATACTGCCATCGAAAAGCTATGTTATGCCTTGGTTTGGGGCACGAAAAGGCTCAATCATATTTGTTGTTCTACACGACCTGGTTGATTTCAAAACTGAATTCGCTCAAATACATCTGTGAAAAGCCTTACTTGTCAATCTGGATAGCAAGATAACAAGTGTTGTTAGCATAATACAACATTATTAATATGACAAGGAAGGCTGTAAAAGCAATCGTGATTACTGACCATCTAACAGATCATGTTGTGGAAGATTATGAGCCATTGAACTTTGACCTTCCCAATTTGGATGTGCTAATAGTTGAAGATGGTGGTGAGATGAATGACTAGCGACCCATGCATTTTGATGGAGTAATGAATGTATTAAGAAATGGGGTCGAGTGATAATTTCCACATAAATAAGCAATACCATATTTCAATAAGATTGTCGCACCCTCGAGGAGGAGCGCGACGACCCTCGATTGATTTCAGGGTTTTTTTTTTATTGTGAATAAGGGAATTGGTTCTTTGGAGTCGCCACCTAGTATTTTGGTCACTAGGAACCCTAACTGGTCTTTCAAAGATTCTAAGGCAAGTGACTGGTTGCGTAAAGGGAAGGTATTAGCACCCCTAGTATGCTCTACCTAAGGTAAGCTACTTGGTGTTTGGTTTGCTTTATAATTGCTATGGTGTTGATGTTTTCTAATCCCATCAGTTTTCCTAGGTTTGATTCAAACTAAATTTATTAAGATAAAAATCCAAGGAGATTCCATGTGCTTCGAAAGCTCATTTGTCCCTTAGTATTTCAAAAGTTAGCGACTCGTAAATTACAAAGAGGAGGGATAAAAATTTAGAAATTTAGGGCGCTTTAAAAAAACCTATTTTTTTCCTTAGTGTTTTATACTCTCACGGCTCGTAAACCGTAGAATAAAAAATTGAAATATCCTCGATTATAATCAAGGCTTTTTTCAAGGATGTATGGGGATTTATTATTCCTAGAAAATTATTTTGGATATTTACCATTTCGGGTTTCTTCATCCAAATATTATCAGTGAATAATAACAAATGATTCCCAATAATATTTTAAATATTCGTCCTTTAAGGATTTCTTTATCCAAATATTAGCGGTGAATAATAGATAAATTCCCTCCAAAATAAGATTTTTATATTTTTTGGAATATTTGCCAATACCCTTTGGAGTTTTACAAACATGTTGTAAAATCTAGAAATGCAAGAAAACAATTTTTGTTGTGTTTAAGAAATCCATGTGAAAACGTATTTTTCAAAACTTCCAATATTTTTTGTATAAAAAAGAGCATTCAAAACATGTTAGAGTATTGGCCGTATGTAACACATAAGAAAACATTTTTTGATATATATGTATATTTGTCACATTGCGTTGAAAACCGGGTATTCTAAATATGAGACTGATATTTTTTTACAACATAAAAAAAATCTAGACCTTGAAATAAATATGCCAGAAAATAAATCTCTTTCTCTCTGTTTTTTTTTTTAAAATAGGTTTGGCCGGGTCACTTGCTTGGCTGGACACAAAAGGGTACAGTTACAACTTAAGGGTGCAAAGCTGGCGAGTTACTGTTCAAGTGAATTAAATTTCACTTGAACAGTAACACATGCAACCAAGAAATGCATGCCGAATTGAATAACAAACTTAGAGAAAAACGGAGCGCAGCGATGTTGAAGGCGTGCTGGCTGGTCTATCCGTGTTCGTCTGTTCCAGCTCTTTTCTCTTTGTTCTCTATTTGCGTCGGTCTCCTGCGTTCAGCTCTATGTCTTCGTCCCTTTCTCTCTACTAGTTTTAGCTTTTCTATCCTCTCTTCTGTTCTGCAGATCCTGGCGCTGAAACAGGCGAAAGAGATGGCACTGTAGCTTCTGCACACGACCGATGGTTATTGATTCTGGCGAAAAAAACAAAGGCCACTCTGGTTTTGACCTCTTTTTCCTTACTTCTTCATGTTTTCTTCTCTTCTCTTTCCCTCCTTCTCTGTTCTGCTTTCCTTTTCCTTTTCCTTTTTCTCCTTTCATAGTTAACGAATAGAAACTCCCTCTGTTCTCTGCGTTTTATCTCTACTCCCTCTGTTCTCTTTTCATTTTTTCTGCTGCTCCCTCTTTTCCTTCCCCTATTGCCTACCTCTCCATGGAGATGATGAGGGAGATGGCGATGAAAGCGTGTTATGCTGGCTGAGTTCACGCCCCTGCCTCTTTTTTTTTTTTGCTTTCGACAGTGTAGTTCTGCTCTCTTTTTTCCTTTCGATCCTCTCCATTCTCTCCTCCCTTTTTTTAGGTCAGCAGAGGCAGTGTATATATAGTCTATACACAGCTCTTGTTAGGAAAGATTCAATGCATTAATCTAGGATTAAATCCCAGCTGATTTGTAGCCAAATAATACAAATGAGGAAACTACAATATTCTCATTGATTATGTGCTGATTCTAGTGATTTCTTTTCCAACATTAACACATCATCCCAGCCACCTATGTTAGGGTTAAAATTCCAGCCATTAGATGATGGTGAGGTTCTTCTCTTTATGGCATTTTGCAGCTGTCAAAAGCTGTTGTTTCCTATGAATTATAGTTGCACAAAAACGTCATCTACAACTCCAAAATCAAACGAGATAATCATGGAAACTAGCAGGAAGTTGTGGAGAAAAGGAAAGAAATCAGATAGGGAGGGTTGTGTAGCGAAAAAGGAAAAAAATCAGATGGGGAGGGGTGCATGCTACAAAGTCTTATTTCCTTATTCGGTGCGGTAGAAACCCCGTCATTTTATGATGATCCAGTTCCGACCAATTTCCTTCTGATTTCATCTTCAATTGAATCCCTTATTTTATCACTTTTCAATTCAATCCTTAGACCAAAAAAAATCCTTCAAATCAGGCCTGCGAACTTGGGCAAAAATCCTTCTCGCGACAGGAATCCCTGCTTTCACACTAGATATTCAAACGGGAATATCTTGAGCTTTTGATATTGAAATCAAGCTATTCAAAAGCCCAAATTTATCTACGGGTCCCGGACTACAACTTTGATGGAAGATTCAAAGTGAGATAAATTTGTTTTGAATAACAGAATTGCAACCAAACTCGCCTGGACACCTTCTCGTGGTAGGATTCTATGTTTTCACGCTAGATTTCAAATATGAATATCTTCAGCTTCTGATATCGAAATCAAGCAATTCAAAAGCCCAAATTCATCTACATGTCCCGGAATACAGCTTTGATGAAGGATTCAAAGTGAGAAAAAATTGTTTTAGATAACAGAATCTAGCAGGGATCTGGTTAGTCAAAAAGGTTTTTCTTGATCTGACAATGCCGACCATCCAAATCTGACTGAAAGTCTGCCCTAAGAACAGTGACCCCTAGGACCCAATAAAGGTGTAGGTCAATTCTTCAACATGTCATGAGTGATAGAATATAGCTAGGATGGTCAAATATTGTACAAAACCAAGTCAGAATCAGAGCCTAAGTTCGAATAAAAAATTGCGACAACAACAGAATCAGTTTTTTTAATGCAAATTTTGAGGGATTTATCCAACCTTAAAAAAAAGATAACGAAGGAATGAATTTAGCATTATGAAGACCTCTAGTCAGTCTAAGAAAACTGATGATTTTGGCAGCAAAGGGGGAAGGATAAAGAGAGCAGAAAACAGCTCAAACAGGATTTGAAAAAAATATTTCTTTCTCCTGCGTTTTTGTCAATTTTCTAGCAAACATGAGCTACACTCCTACACTCGGTTCAAAACGGGTATACACCTTCTCCAGCACGTGGGGTCTAAAATTGAGTAACAACAAAGATTATAGTTTGAATGCACCAATAATACGGCCAAGTATAAAGCCTACATCATTAATCTAGAAGTCATATCAGGATTATCTCTTGAAGTTAGCTAATGAGTTCAAAGAGATAAAATTCACTCACATGAGTAGAGATAAAAATCAGTTTGCTGATGCTTTGGCAACCCTAGCAATTAATAAGAATCAAAACTAGAAATCTTTAAGCTCATTGTGTTCATTTAAAGCGTCACTAGATGGAAAACCATGGTATAGTGACATCAAGAGGTTTATCTAGCTCCAGGAATATCCTTCTGGATCATTAAAGGGAAATAAAAAGACTTTGAGGAGAATGACTGTCACAACCCATTTTTGGGTTATTCCCGAATTCACATTTTTTCCTCTCTATTAAAAAAAAAAATATAATACAAAAAAATCAAAAACATATTATCAAAAAATATAACAGTGAAAAGAGGATGTCGGAATGCTCAGAAAATAGTCAAAATTTGGTTGGGAGTTTTAAAAATACAAAAATTAAAATTTGGCAGTATTTTATTGGCTGATGATAGCCTTGTTGACAAAGAAAATTCAATTTGAGGAAGAAAAGTCCAAAATTAGTTGTTGGTGGACTCAATTAAATTATATTGAAGGTTTAATTGAATTTATGGAGCATTTGATTGTAAGAAAAATTTATTTTAGAGTTAATTTATGTTTTAATTGGAAGAAATTAAAGTTCTGGGGTCAAATTATAATTTTTAAGAGTTAATTTAATCAAATTAGGGGCTTAATTGCATAAATATTAAAGTTTGATGGCCAATTGGGGACTTAATTGAAGAAATCCAAAACCAAGGACCAAACTGCAAAAAGCGCGCAAAAGGAAGGACTGACTAAGAAAAAACAACGTCGTTTCATGCATTTAAAAAAAATAGAAACAGTGCCTTTTTAGAGGGCACTGTTCCTTTTCCTTCTTCCCCTGGCATGCAATAGGGGAAGAGAAGTTTTTGTTCTTTTCCATTTGTTTCTTCCCCTCTCGCTCCCCACGTGCCCTGTTAAAACCAAAACTAGATGCCACCCGCACCTCCTCATGATGAGAAGACAGAGAAGTCGTGCCCCGCAAGAGACGCCTCCATTGGCCACCTCGGCCGGCGCCACAGCAATGCAGGAGACGTGCGCCCCATGCATGGGCAGCGACGGGACGGGGCAGGGTCGACCCCGCTCCCCCTGCCCTTATAAATAGTGACCCGAAAGGAAGAAGAGGAGGAGGAAGAAAATGGCAGAAAACAGGGAGGGAAACCGAGAGAGAGAGAAACCGACAGTGTTGAGAGAGAAACGACCAAAATAGTAGAAACAAAAAAACCGGGGATATCGACAGCGAGACCGAGAGAGACAAACGGGGAGAAGGAAGAAAAAGGACAGAAGAGGTAAACCGGCAGGGGAAGATGACAACGACTGGTGTCTCTACACAGCGGAGAAGAAGCGCCGCTGCTGCCACTGGGCTTCACAGTCACCACCACCGCAACACCACCGAGAATGGTCACCAGCATCACCGTCAGCTCAGTCATCCAAGATCATCACCTCAGGTAAATTCTCTTCCCCCTCACACCGGTTATTCTTCATCTTCTTGCTTGCAGAATGTGCACTGTGCACGTTCTGCATGCAAGAAGAAATAATTAGCCGGTTATTGTGCATGCGCACAGTAACCGGCTAATTAATTAACTGGTTACTGTGCATGAGCACAGTAACCAGTCAAGGGTTTCTTCTTCTGCGGGCTGGAACAGCAGCCCAGCCCACGAGGCTAGGCTGAGTCCAGCCAACCTTTTTTTCCGTGGGCTGGAACATCAGCCCAGCCCACGTGGCTGGGCTGAGTCCACCCTTGTGGTTGGGCCAATACAGGTCCGGCCCAGTCCATTTCAATTTTTTTCCATTTGTTTTTTGTTTTTTATTTATTATAATATATATATTTGAAAATTGTGATTTTCCCACAGATTATTCTATGTCATTTTGACTAATATTGGTCCGTATTTTTATATCGTAAAAATACAAATCTAGTATTAAAAATACTTGGTTTTCAAAAAATAAAACTTTTGTTTTCATGCATACGGCCCAGTCTCTCAAAACTAAAAAAAAAATCATGTATTTTCATACAACAAAGAAAACTTCAAAAAAAAATATATATATTAGCATGCATTTTGGCTTTAATAACCAGTTTATTAAAGTTACGAGAACTCGATCAATATTTCAAAAAAATCAAAAATATTTTGTTTTGTTTTAATGTCTGGGATTACGAATTTATACGTAAAATGTATTCCTGATATTAAAAAGATAGTTCTTTTATAGACATTAGGCCAGTTAGATTTTTACCCTATAAGATAAGAACCTCCTTACTGAAGATGGCTTTTATTAAACCCTAGACAGACCAACATGATAAGACCTTAGATTTTTTTTTATCAGACAATAAACAATGCAGCTTACCTTAGGTATGACGTATTTGGGGTGCTAATACCTTCCCTTTGCGCAACCAGTCTCCGTACTCGATCTCTGAGACCAGTTAGGGTTCCTAGTGACCAGAATACTAGGTGGCGACTCCCATTCTATTTTTTCACCGCTAAGAGACAAAGAATTCCTTGTCTCCCCACATTTACCAGATATATATCCATACATTGAGGGTGGACGATCGCCGCGACGCCGCATACGTGCGACATAAATGACCATGGATTATTACTTGGATGTAGATGTCTTGTATAAGAGGTGGTTTGGTGGGAATTTTCTTAGGTGTCTGAATAAGAAAGAGGTTGTATAAGCATTATAGGAAATCCATGAGGGAACTTATGCCACTCATGCTAACGAGAATACAATGGCAAGGAAAATACAGAGATATGGGTATTTTTGGTTGATTATGGAGAGGACTGTGTAGACTATATCAGAAAATGTCACAAGTTTTAAACACATGGTGACAAGATAAATGCACCTCTAGCATCGTTGTTCAATATGACCTTGCCTTGGCCTTTTGATATATGGGGATTTGATGTCATAGGAGTGATTAAATCAAAGGCTATCAATGGGTATAGATTCATTTTGGTAGCCATCGACTGTTTTACTAAATGGCTAGAGGCTAGCTCTTACGTGCATGTGACACAAAATATGGTCAAAAGGTTCATTAAGAAAAATCTGATTTTTAGCTATAACATGCCAACAAGAATGATAACTAATAACGCTTATAATTTTAACAGTAAACTAATTGTTGAGCTTTGCACTAAGTGGAAAATTAATCATCTCAATTCTTCTCCTTACAAACCTAAAATGAATGGGGTAGTCGAGGCAGCAAGTAAAAATCTCAAGAAGATCATCCAGAAGATGATGGCCACCTATAAGGATTGGCATGAGGTGCTTCCGTATACACTTCATGCATACCACACCACAATTAGAACTTCTACAAGTGTAACTTCTTATTTTCTGATATACAGGATGGAAGCAATGATACATTTAAAAGTGGAGATTTTATCATTAAGGGTTCTAATGGATGTAGAGCTAGAAGAATTAGAATGAGAAAAGCTAAAATTCAAATAGTTGAATCTCATAAGTGAAAATAGACTAACAACTATTTGTCATCACCAGTTATACCAAAGTAGAGTGGATAAGGCATACAACAAGAAGCTTAGGCCAAGAGTATTTAACGAGGGAGACCTGATATTGAAAAAGACCTTGCCGACATTGAGAGAAGATCAGAAAAAGGTTTTTTTTTTTTTTTTTAAGGAGCTCTAATTTTAACAAGATGAATGGAGATGATCTACCTAAACCTAACTCTAACATTGTAAAGAAGTACCTTGCCTATTAAATCAATAAAAACTGAAGTTTGGCCAAGAATTCTTTGTTGTACTTTCTCTTTCTAAAAAAAACTTTGTATGATCTCATAAACTTAAAAGACCTTGTTTTTTTGTTTTCACAAAGGTTTTTGGGAAATCAAAGTTATTAGTACAAATACAGAAGTTAAATTGGTGATTTTTTAACAAATGAGTTTTGGGAATTCAAGTAATCTCCTAATAAGGTAACCAAATGCTTATAAACCTAAAAAAATCAAACATCATAAAATAACATTGAAGCTAAGTTTTAATTGAATGACTAATGATTCATAATCACAATGAAAAACAATTTTGCATGGATAAAATGAGAGAAAGAAAAAGCTTATTAATCTTAAACGCATGCATTTGAAATTAAGGAAAAGGTATCTTTGATAATCATTTCACAATACTAAAAAAATATCATTTATGGTCTCCATTTGGGCCTGATAAGTTTTTCTTATAAATCAATCCTGACTAGGATCACACCCCACTCTAGAAGCAAGTACGAGGATTAAAAAAGCAATTTGACTGCAAGAATATATAAAATAATCTTAATGATCAAGGATGCCCAAGCAAAGCAAGAGGCACAAAAGAATTCAAAGATTCGGTTGTTGATATGATGATGATGATGCTGAAAACTAAATAAAAAATACAAAGGCAAAAATTCCAAATCCTGACACTAGAGGCATTTCAGACAATTTTACAAAGTCAATCCTAAGGTCTAAATCCCCTTAACTAAAAGAAGGTCTAGGAACGAGCACTAGTAATCCTTAGTCTTGAGATCCCTTAAACATCTTTTGAGCTTGCAGATATCCTTTTCTTTCATGGTCAAGAGCTAAAACCCATGTTACGTGCTCAATAAAGCCATTTCTAATTAGTAAGCAATGCTTTCCCATGCAAAATGAGATTTTTAAGAACCTTAAGTTATGCTTCATTATTCATACAAATAAAATGAATGTTTTAAAAATCTTTCCTTCCTTTGAAACTATCATGTCAAAACTTGAACCTTTCTGACCAACAAGATGGAAAATAGAAGGTCACTTCACATTGTCACCAATAGAAAAACCTATGGAGAAATTCAACTTTAATGAAACCCCGTCCATGGGAATTACATGAATTCTTTTTTAAACAATTTTGTTTTAAATTAACATCAAAATGGTTTTTGTGTTTGAAAATGGATTTGAAATTCTAAAGATTTCATATGAAAGCAACCTCTTGTAAAAAAACCAAACACTCTTCTGCATGACATCATCCCTATGAAAATCCAAGCAAACAAAACAAGATAAAATACCCAGGGGCATGATCAGACTAGGGGTAACTCAAGAAGCACAATAGGGCTGGCTTCACGATTCCTCTTTTAAGAAAACAAAGAATGGAAGGCAAAGCTAATAATCTTTAAGATAAAGGTTTTTAGACAATGGGGTTTGCCAATATCATCTGAGATCGTCCAATAAGCATCCCTTCCTAGATTTCAATATCACAAGTTGTGGCTCGGGTAAGAGAAAGTGAAAAAGCCGTGAAAGTTTGTTAAGAGAATCAAAGCTTTGAAAAAGAAAAGTCTATGAAGAAAGGGGATCTCTATTTCTCATGTAAGAATACATGCATATTAATCACAACGTATTGTATTTTTACCTATGAAAGGAGTCCAAGGAAAGAATTCTTGATGGACTCAAACTTTTCCAGCGAAAACAAACCCCAACAAGATGCCAGAGCCCGGCAAGGCTCCCACTATTTAAAAATCAGTGCGGTTTTTAGAGACAACATCTTTGACACTTTTTTATTGTGTTTTCTAGCCTTCACAACTAGATAGTGTGCTTTCTAGCCCTATCTATTTCATTTTGAGTGTACTTTCTAGTCCTCTCATACTGGACAATATGCTTTCTGGCCCTATCTCTTTCCTTTTGAGTGTGCTAGAATGCCTTCGCATATCACATAATACGCTTTCTAGCCCTTACCCATAAGATAGTATGCTTTCTAGCTCTATCTATTTCCTTTCAAGTGTGCTTTATGGTCATCACATACCAAATAATGCACTTTTTAGCCCTATCCATTTTTTTTAGTGCGTTTTCAAGCCCTTACTTCTAGCACTTTTGGAACGAATAACCATTTCTTCATCTAATATATCCACAATCTCTCATATTTTTTTCTTTACAAGCTTATTATCTAAAGTCCCTTACGAGACTTTCTATCGTAAACATTGTAAAGAGATTGCAACTGTCATAATCCAATTTTGAGTTTTCCCCAAAATTATCCCTTTTCTTTTAAAATTTAAAAATAAAAAAAACAAAATAATTGAAAAGCAATGAAAAAAAAGTGGAAACCTAGCAAAAAAAAAAAAAATAGGTTAAGAAGGGTTTCAAATGCACGATGGAACTAAACTAGAGTTTTGGACAAAATTAGAAGCCCAATTGTACTTCATTGTACCCCAAGACTTAAAAAGATAATGCATATTCAAGGTCAAATTAAATGATTATTGGACAAATTTGTATAAAAATTAAATCTGGAGTCTTAATTAGACTTTTAATGGGCCAATTTAATTTAATCATGGTCCCAATTAAATGTTTAATTAATTTTAAGAATTAATTTAGATCAAATTAAAAGATTCAATTAAATGCAAGGACTTAATTAGATTAATGGGTCAAATTAACTTTATTAAGGATTTTATTGGTGAAAATTAGGTTTAAAAGCTTAATTAGGACTTAATTGAGAAGGTTAGAATTTTAAAGGATTAAATTTAATTTTCCCAAACTCAAATTGAGTGAAATCATGGATAAAATTACAAGAAAATCAAAGTTTATGGGTTAATTAATGGCCATATTGAAGAAATTCGGAACTAAAAACCTTTTTGCAACAGGGGCGTGAATTCATAGGCCAAATTCAATAGAAAACAGGGGTGAAATCAAAGAAATTAGAAGTTTAGAAGTGAATTACGGGAAAATTAAAAATATTTAAGATTAAAAAAAGTTGAAAAGGACTCTGAAATCAGGGGATCATTTTAAAACTCGGCAGGGGAGAATTGAATTGAATTTAGAATCAAAATTCAATTGAGGATTTAATTGAATAAATTAAAAAAGTAGGGGCTGAAATAAAAAACCCCAAAACGACACCATTTCATTTAAATGAAACAACGTGTTTTGGTGTTGTTTTGACCAAAACAACGTGTTTTGAATTAAAACGATATCGTTTTGATCAATAAAGGTAAAAAAAAAAATAGTTCCAGACAATGAGTCATTTGGCACTATTTATTTTTTTCAATGGATAACACAAAAATGCCAGTTTTGATGCCACCATTCAAGCCTTCCTTCTCTCTCATACCTTCACCATATAAGAAAAAAACGATGTCACTCTGATGACCTGCCATTGCATCCGAGCCTAAGAAAAAAGTTGTCTCTTGAAAGCCCTAAACCTGTTACAAAGTTAACCAAAAAAAGACAACTCAACCAGCATTTACAACATGTGATGGTGACTTTTAGTCAATGGTTGGGATCCTTCCCGTTTGAATAAAGGGTCAAGATTCATACCAAATAAACACCCCATACCCCCTTTCATCCCCTATAAATTAGGGTGAATTTTGTGTAGTTGAAGAGGATAAAATAGGGTGGAAAGGGAGCCTTAAAACCAACCTTTACACACCATTTTTTTTCCAACTGTCCAATTATAAAAGTATAGTTAAAATTCTATTACTACTTTTGTTTGACCATTAGTTTGTGTATGACAAATAGTAAAAATAACAACTTAATTCCCAACTTTCCTCATACAACTTTCCAAAAATAACTAAAACAATTTACATCATGATCTAAAACTATGTTTCTAGATACCTATAAAGTCATATTATCTCTCTAAAGAGTAAAAAAAAAATATTGGTTCTATTATCGATTTTATGACATGTTATGAAATGCGTCATCTTAGAAAACCTATCAACAACCATAAAGATAAAGTTCCTTCCTCTCTTCGACCTAGGTAAACCTAAAACAAAAGTCCATGAAAATATCTACCCGAGATTTTTTAGGTACAAGTAAAGTAGTATACAAACCATGTGGTAAGACCTTAGATTTAGCTTTTTTACATGTAATGCATCTATCACACACTCCTTGCACATCATAATTCATTTTAGGCCAGTAAAAGTATTCATTTAATACATCCAAAGTCTTAGCGACATTAAATCGTCCCCGTGAGCTTCACGAACAAATAATTCACGAATAAAACTATTAGGCACACAAAGTCTATTTTCTTTAAACAAGTATCCATCAAGCTTATAGAACTTCCCAAAAGCTTAATTCTCACATACATGAAATACATTAGAAAAATCATCATTATTCATATACAATTTCTTCACATACTCAAATCCTAACAACTTAGCATTCAAGGTAGATAAAAGAGCATACCTTCATAAAAGCACATCAACCATTATATTGTTCTTGCCTTGCTTATATTTGATCACACAAAGGAATGTTTCAATGAATTCCACCCACTTTATATGTCGCCAATTCAACTTACCTTGTCATTTCAAATGCTTTAATGATTCATGATCTGAATAAATCATGAATTCTTTTGGTCACAAATAATGCTGTCATGTATCCAAAGTTCTCACCAAAGCATAAAGCTCATTATCATAAGTAGGGTAGTTCAACGCTACACCATTAAGCTTTTCACTGAAATAAGCAATAGATCATTTATCCTGTATTAAAATAGCTCCAACACCTATTCCTGAGGCATCACATTTAATCTTAAAAGCTTTTATAAAGTAAAGTAAAGTTAATAAAGGTGTTGAACAATGTTTTTCTTTCAACAAGTTAAATGCATTATCTTGGTCAATACCCTAATTTAAAACCAGCTAACTTTTTGATGATCTCAGTGAGTGGTGCAGCTAATGTGCTAAAACCCTTAACAAACCTCATATAAAAACAAGCCAAACCATGGAAACTTCGCACCTTAATTACAGATTTAGGTGTAGGTCAATCTCGAATGGCCTTAACCTTGTTTTTATCCATCTTGATACCTTCTACAGTTACAACATATCTAAGAAACACAATTTGCTCCATGCAAAAAGGTACATTTATTAAAATTAGTGTACAATTTTTTACTACAGAATACATTAAGTACATTAAATAAATGATTAAGATGCTCATTCAAGTTTTTGTTATAGATCAGAATGTCATCAAAATACACAACCATAAATTTACCTATAAATGCATGCAACACATGATTCATTAACCTTATAAATATACTAGGGGCATTTGTAAGTCCAAACAGCATGACTAACCATTCATACAAACCATGCTTGGTCTTAAATGCAATTTTCCATTCATTCCCTTCTATCATCCTAATCTGATGGTACCGCCTTTTCAAATCAAATTTAGAGAAAATAAATGATTTGTGTAACTCATCTAGTATATCATTAAGCCAGGTATATGATGTTTATACTTTACTGTTATTTTATTGATGGCTCGGCAATCAACACACATCCTCTGTGTTCCATCCTTCTTAGGTACAAGTAACACTAGGACAACATTAGGGCTCACACTCTCATGAATGTACCTCCTTTATCATCAACTTATCAACTTGCCTTAAATACAGAACCATAAATTTACTTATAAATACATACAACACATAATTCATTAGCCTCATAAACATACTAGGTGTATTTGTAAGTCCAAAAATCATGTCTAACCATTCATACAAACCATGATTAATCTTAAATGCAGTTTTCTATCCATCGTGTTCTTTCATCCTAATCTGATGGTACCCACTTTTCAAATCAAATTTAGAGAAAATACATGATCTGCGTAACTCATCTAGTATATCATTAAGCCAAGTATATGATGTTTATACTTTACTGTTATTTTGTTGATGGCTCGACAATCAACACACATCCTTCATATTCCATCCTTCTTAGGTATAAGTAACACTAGCATAACACAAGGGCTCATACTCTCACGAATGTACCCTTCATCATCAGCTTATCTACTTACCTTTGAAGCTCATTCGTCTCTCATGATTACTTTTATAAGTTGGTCAGTTAGGAATCATAGCTCTAGGTACAAGGTCAATTTGATATTATATTCCCTTTAATGGTGGTTTCTTTAATTTTTCCACACAATGATCATCACTCACATTTACTTTATTCACTCCTCTAGTCTTACCTCCACTCTTAAATAATTTAATTATTGATTTAGAATTGGTCGAATCTGATGGTTTTCTCTCATCCTTGTCTTTATATGATTTTTCATTCTCTTCAACCTCACATTCCTTTTTCGACTTGTTTTGGACATAGAGTTATAAGAGTGATGATTTTACCATATTTTACAATAATGTATTTATTTCTAAATCTATTATGAATAACCCTACTATCAAATTATCATGAACACCTTAAAAGTAAATGACTAAAAAGTAAGTGACTGGTATGCATAAGGACCATATCACACATAACATCATCAGAAAATCTACCAATAACAAAGGAAATCAACACCTATTTAGTGACCTTCACCTCATCATATTTATTCAACCACGACAATCTATAAGGTTTAGGATGCTTCATAATATTCAAATTCAATTTTCTAACAAAAGTCGTACTAGCGATATTGGCATAACTACCTCCATCAATTATCATACTACATATCTTATTTTGAATATAACACCTAGTGTGAAAGATGTGATCCCTTTATTGATCTACATCATCCTCTTTAACTTGTGCATTCAAAACATATGTTATAACCAAGGCCTCCCCCTCAACTGAATATACAATCTCCACATCGCTACAATCCTCCAAGAGTGGCATCTTATCAATATTAGATTTGTCACTTTCAAACTCGATCTCGCCATGCTTTACGATCATTTTTCTTTTATTTAGAAACTGAGAAGCAATGTGTCCACTCCCCAAACATCTAAAGCATTTTATATCACAATTACATATTGGTTGTGAATTGATTTTACCTTTCCCATCAGATGGCGTCTCCTTCTTGGCCTTAGGTGGTTCGACTTTAACATGCACAAAGGACTTCGATTGGGCAGCCCCCTCTTTTTCAGATTTGGCCTTCAAGTTGATATGTGGTCTTACGCTACCTCTTTCTCTTGATTTATCTCTCCACTTTTGTAGTCATATGTACCATGTCTTTCAACTCTATATAACGTTGTAACTCCACACCATTAACAATGTTCTTATTCAGCCCATTAAGAAATCTAGTCATTGTGGCTTCTATATCTTTAACAACATTAGCCCAAATCATTGTTATCTCTATCTCTTTGTGATATTCATCTACTATCTTATAACCATGAGTCAGACCTTGTAACTTCATATATACATCCCTATAATAGTGATTAGGAACAAAGCTCCTTCTTATCAAGACTTTTATCTCCCCTCATATCTCTACAGGTCGCTCCCCATCCCTTCTCATACTGATTAAAATTTAATCCTACCATATCAATGCATAATCCATACATTCAATGACCACCAACTTCTTGTTTTTTTTTTTTTTATCATAATACCTATAGCAATAAAAACCCAATCAACCTTTTTCTCCCACTCTAAATAAGCCTCGAGATCATTTTTACCTTGGAAATTAAGGATTTTTCAGTTTAATAGAGTCTAGTTCCCCATCCATATCATCATGTTCTCCACATTACGGAAATTTCCCCTCTGACTGAATTGGCCTCTTTGTCTAGACCCAAAATCTCTTCAGTTTCTAGGTTGCTGAAAACCTCCCCTCTATCCTAAAGTCTCATCCTCAAAACCTTCATCCCTAAAGTCATCATTGTCCTCCCTAAAATCACTAAAATCAGCCTTTTAGCTCTACTGTTATGGTTCATCCTTTCAACCCCTACTCTACGTACATCATGATTATTAGAATTAGAGTCATCCCCATGTTCTCATGTCTCCTAACATCATTTGTATATTTGTTAACATATGTGTTGTGCCTTTAATTTGAAGTTTTACGTCACCATCAGAAGGGGTTCGTGTACTGCTCTGATCTGACATATCAAATTTTTTCACTCTAATATGCTTGCTACGCCTTTTTCTTCTCGTCTCAATTTTTTTTAGCTCTTACTAAACTAAAATCAACATCATATAGAACCACTTAGTATCATAATCCAAATGAATAAATATGAATTTAGAAGCAACAAAATAATGAAAACAAGCAAAAACAAAACTGTGATTACAGTTTCATTAGTAGTAAATGAATTTGTATGAAATATGAAAGACTTAAAAACAGATAAAAAAATAGAGGTGAAATATATGAAAATGATGTGAATAACACCTAAATATGCCAAATATGATGATAGAATACTAATACATACAAAATCAATAGAAACAAAACAAGTTTTAAAAGCTTACGCAAAATAGACTCGTTACAACAAGCTGGAACACGAATTTGGACCCTAGAGCAAACAATGTTGAAATGAACCTAAAATTAATATATAGTGCGATTAGGACCCCAGTAAATAGAACATAAAATTTGAGTTAATTTTGAGTCATTTTAATACATGGAATAAAACCTGACGCAAAATAGCCCTTTTAATACCCAAATTTGGAACTTAAAGAAAACAATGTCTAAATGAATCCAGATTTACTATGTAAAGCGGTTAGGACTCCAGTAACCAGAATATCAAGTTTGAGCTAATTCCAAGTTGATTTGATCCATTTTCTCCTTATTTAGTTTTTTTACGGCAAAATCTGAAAC
>Ga0325402_1000732_pt1 | contig 24569 bp, 8 predicted proteins | sample PopdelMetagenome_22_FD_207212 | JGI IMG/M metagenome (GOLD analysis project Ga0325402, IMG submission 207212) | Populus deltoides microbial communities from Bellville, Georgia, United States - Xylem-PdKOR-R3 | ecosystem: Host-associated > Plants > Phyllosphere > Stem > Wood/Secondary xylem...
TTTTTCAATCACAATATCATGTTCTTTTGTTCTCGTATTTCTATAATCCATGAATTTGGTTCCAAATTCATAATTTTGAAATTACATTTCTTTGTTCAGAATCAATTTTCTAAATAATTTTTTATTCCAGTAAAAAAATATTTTTTTTATAGATTTTCTTTAACATCATAAATATGTATAAACAGGGTTAAATTTGTAGCTAGAAATTACTATATCTTGACTTATTCAATAAACAGAAAGCTTTAAGGAGCATAGTGAGAAGTTCTTGATGTTCATTTAACATAAAAAAGAAGAAGAAGTAAGATACATTATTTAGAGATTATATAATTGTTGACTTTACATTTTATTTTTATAGTAAAAAATAATACCTTCACGACACGAGTTTGAAATTTCTGTTTAGAAAGTCCTGAAATTTTACAATTACAATAAAAATTAAAATGTATTGTTATGTTACTGTTCATTCTATTGTGGATACTGACCCATTAGCATTGCGGATTCTCGTATATTGTATTTCTTTTCTTTCTTTCCCTTATTCTCTTATGCCTAGACGACATGGCTTAATGGCTACCACAATATTTCTCCTTCTTTTCCTCTCTTTCCCAACAATGATAGAGCAATATTGCCTTCTGTCTCTTTCTTCTCTCCCTTTGCCTGCCTATCTTCTCCATATTAGTGATACAACTGTTGACCTATGAGTCATACATTAATATTTATAATATTTTTTATTTTGATGATAACAATTAAATATAAAATAAACTAATATTATGCTTGAATAAAATTAAATTTAAGTATGTTTTATATAAAGATCACATCAACAAGTATATGGAATTGAATGAAGAAATTCATCAACAAGTCTATGATGCAAAACAAATAAAGACTTCAATATTAATGATTTATTTTAGAGCTTATTATTAAATATTTATATTTTACTCAGTAGAAAACTAAAATGAACTCACATGCTTCACATTGCATGTATAAATATGATTGATATACACTTAATCAGTTTAAGTTTCACCAGGTTTGAAACTTCAAAACTAGTTTTTAAGTTGAACCGAATGACCGTTTGGGCATACCAAGTGATGAACACCTAAGAATTTTGCAGGAACTGGTCGACCGAATGATATAGTCATTTGAATCGATTGACCGTTTTAAGTGTTAGGGGCATTCTAACCGCTATAAACACTTAGTTTCTTTTGTTAACATATATATAACTCTCTTTTATGCAAAATTAAAGAGAGATTTGAACATGCATTGTATAGAAGCTATTCCAAAAGAAAAATAAACTAAAAATCACCAATCCTAACATACTTTAAGTTGTGCAAAATTAAATCTTTATATTCGAGCACAAAAGTATAAGATCTCACAATTATTACACTTACAAACCTTCAATCATACTAAATGCTATTGAGTGAACTATAGAAATTATAGTTTTCAATTATATAATTTACTATTTGAGAGAGTGAATCTTGTTGTAAACAAATCATAATTGTAAACAACTGGGAGTTTGGATAAACTCTTGTCATTAGTGAGATATTGTCACACAAAAAATTATTGAATAGGGGAAATCTTCAAGTGATGTAATTGCTTGATGTGGATTCATCAAGGTCATTGTATCTTTTACTTAGATTAGTAAAAGCATAGTTTTGAAACCCGACCCGGTGATCGACCCGGTCTAATGATCGGGTCACGGGTCAGATGGGTTGACCCGGGTCAACAAAAAAAAAAACACAATACAACACCTTATATAAACTAGGTAGATATTTTAAATTAAATGCATTACCTGTGCAATTGAGGCAGAACCAAGAGATTCCACATCAAATCTTTCAAAAATATCCGCAATGCTTCGACCAAACTCTGTCTCCAGCACAAGCTTAACAGCATCAAATGGAGTTGCTAGAGCTCTATCGTACAAAGTAACAAGCCTTCTCACCCATGCTGCTGGAGCCAGGTCAGGCTTCCCAATGATTTGAGCAACCTAATTTAAATCCAGTAAAATTAATTACAAAAAGTATATAGTAAAATATAGCTCTCTCTCAAACCAAAACAGCATAAACATCATTACCAACCAATAATGAAAATGGACAGCAAAAGGTAAAAAAAGAGGGGGGGGGGACAAAGCTTACTAACAAGAAAAAAATAAAGAAGAACATAACGGATTGAAAAGATGAGGAATCAAACAGTTCCTAATACAATTTCTAAAGTAGAAAAACGAACACCCTTCAGACCCCTAGGCAAAAAATAACCAAAATCTTTAAATTAATAAAAAAACAAGAAACATGAAGATTAGACAATTGTAAAGATAATTGCATAGAAAGAAAGCAAAAAGGTCAAAATTCAATGGAATTAGACTCCTTTCAGTATATAATTCAACTTAAAAAATCTCTCAAGATCAAAGAACCGTACACAGTAAAGATATAAGAATGAAAATTACCTTGAGAAAGAACCCACCAAGATCAAAACACATAGTATAAATCTTTTCGGCAGCCAACTCGTGTTGTCCTTCCCAATCCCTACATTGCCTCTTGCTTTTCCTCATCCTTCACCAAACTCACTCTGAGTTGAAACACCTACACAAAACCCATTAACCAAATCCTGTTAAACATGCAAATGAACACACTTATATTCACATGCATTAATACTGACGCATATCAAAACAAAGAAAAAAGAAAAGAAAAGATGCAAATTAACACACTTATATGATATAAACCCCATTAATAGAAATGAACATAAACCTCAATTTGATGCCACTGTTTCGAAGAATGGAAGATAGTAATCTTTTCTCATCTCTCTCCCTATATCTCCCTCTCCCTCGCAGAGATTATGTCCAGAACAAAAAAAAGAGAGAGTGAAATAAGGAGATTCGTGAAGAGAAACAAAAGTCTAACCTTATTAAAATCACTTTTTATTTATTGATGAAGAGTTTTCTGCTCCTCTGTTCTTCGCGATTGAAATCACATTTTCTTTAATTAGATTTTTTCTCTGTCTGCTCTGCATTTCTGTTCTTTGTCTTCGTAGTTTTGGCCTTTTAAAAGGCCAAAACGACGTTGTTCCATGTCTCTCTCTCTCTCTCTCTCTCTCTCTCTCTCTATATATATATATATATATATATATATATATATATATAAGACACCGGGTTTACCCGAGTCGCCCAAGTTCCGGGTCGACCGGGTTTCGCCGGGCCAACTCCCCGACGTGTTTTTGTTTAGACTCGGATCGGTTCCATACTCGGGTCGGTCGGGTCCCGGGTCGACCCGCCGGGCCGGTTCGGGTTTCAAAACTATGAGTAAAAGAGAATAATATTCAAGTACAGTTGGTACTTGAGATGTTGATGTAGGCTTGCCGAACCATGTTAAAAACTGAGTTTGTAATCTCTCTTTCCTTATCTCTTTACTTTAAGTACTTTAATTATATTATTGGTTATTGTGTTATATGTGCTTAGTGTGATTATTTGACATAATTAATGGAACACCTAATTCATCTCCTCGCAGGTGTTGTTTTTGCCTTAATCCTAGAACAACAATTGGTATCAGAGCTTAGTTCTCATATATACAAGTTAGCTTAGAATTGAGTAGAATGAAAACCATTAGCTATATTGTTCAAAATGAAGGAGCATCTACCTCTAGGCCATCCTTTTTTTTATGGCAATGATTATGTCTATTAGAAAGTTAGGATGAATATATATCTTCAATCTATTGATTATGATTTATGATCATCTATTAAAAATGAGCCTCACAAGCCTACTAAGATTGAAAATGATATGCTTACATGAGATTAAATTTAAATAGGTTTTATATGAAGATCGCATTAACAGGCATATGGAATTGAAGAAATCCATCAACAAGTCCAAGATGCAAAGCAAATGAAAACTTAGCTATTAAAGATTCATTTTAGAGCTTATTGTTAAATCTTTATAGCTTACTCAATAACAAACTAAAATGAACTCACACAATTCACATTGCATGCATAAATAAGATTGATATATATTTAATTGGTTCAAGTTTCACCAGGTTTGAAACTACCAAAATTAATTTTTAAGCTAAACCGGTCCACCATTTGGGCATATCAAATGAACCGGTTGATCGTTGTTAATCTATGATGAACACGTGAGAATTTTACAGGAATCAATCGACCAAATGATATGGTCATTTGAACCGGTCGATTGCTTTAGGCATCAGAGGCATTCTAACAACTATAAACAACTAGTTTCTTTTGGAAACATATATATATATAACTCTCTTTTATGCAAAATTAAAGAGATATTATGAACATACATGATATAGAAGCTACTTCAAAATAAAAAATAACTAGAAATCATTAATCCTAACATACTCAAAGTTTTGCAAAATTAAATCATTTTATTTTAGCACAAAAATATAAAATCTCACACTCATTACACTTACACATCTTCAATCATCCTAAGTGCTATTGAGTGAGTTATAAAGATTATAGTTTTCAATTATATAATCTACTTTTTGAAAGAGTGAATCTTGTTGTAAACAAATCATAATTGTAAACACCTGATAGTTTGAATAAACTCATGGCATTGGTGAGGTATTGTCACCAAGGGAAAAATCTTAAAGAGGTGACATCTTTAAGTGGTGTAATTGCTTGATATGGATTCATCAAGGGCATTGTATCTTTCACTTGTATTATTAAAATAGTACAATACTCAAGTACATTTGGTACTTGAGGTGTGAGTGTAGGCTTGTCGAACCATGTTAAAAATTGAGTTCGCAATCTCTTTTTTCTTATCTCTTTACTTTAAACATTTTAATTATATTGTTGGTTATTTTGTTATATGTGTATAATGTGATTATTTGTATTATTTAACATAGTTAGTGGAACACCTAACTCACCTCTCCTTAGGTGTTGTTGTTGTCTTATTCCTAGAACAACAACAACCTCTCTCTCTCTCTCTCTCTCTCTCTCTCTCTCTCCCTCTCTCTCTCTCCCCTTTTCTTTTCATCTTAATCAATGGGTTTTGCATATAGGGATCACTTGATTTTTAGGTTGTTTAGTTGTTTTTGATTTGATGTTGGTTTTTTTTCCTCATCGATCCTTATCCTTTCATTTTCAATTATATATTTTTTTAAAGATGGGATTTTTTTTTGCTAGTAGCCACCATTGCGTTTTCTCTACATATTCCTTGTCACAAATTTTATTTGTTGACAATGATGGATTTTTTGTTTTTACATATTTTTATGTTTGGTTTTTAATTGTTGCTATGATTTAGTCTATGTGTTTGGCTTTGTAAAAGGTTGTTGGTTCAAATTGCTTGACAATTTTATTTTTTTTGTTTTGTCTGTATTAAGGTTTGTGCTTGCTTGGGAGTTCATTATAAAGAAAGCTAAATAGCATGGGGACACAGATTATTGTGGATTACAACAGTGAAATTTACTTTGGTATGATATGTAATTAAGAGAACCATGAGGGGCATTTTAGTATTGTCATGTTGTCTTTTATATTGTTTATTCAAAAGCTGTTGGCATGTGTTTCACACGTCCTAACGAGTGGGCGGTGCCCACACCATTAAGGAGGTGCATGAGACGTCTCCCGTTGGCTAAATCTGACCGTTTTCCATCTAGATAGATGTGCAGGCGTGCTCTCTTCCATATGGTGCGGCACGTGTAAACATCATAGTTGGATTGTTGTTGATGATCAATTATTTATGTTTTTTCTTTCTTTTGTCTCTCCTGAAAACTAAAGTGCATATTTTTTCTCTTTGTTTGTTATTTGCTTGGGTCTGGCATGACTGCTAGACCTAAGAGCCTATAAAAAAAATTAATTAGGATTTATATTTAAGATACTTCAAGGATAATTTAAATATATTTTTTTTAAAAAAAATAAAAACAATTTATAAAAAAATTAATTAGGATTTCTTTTTAGGATACTTCAATGATAATTTTTTATATAAAAAATAGAAAAAAATTTATAAAAAAATATTTAGGATACTTCAAGGATATTTTAAATGTTTTTTTATAAAAAAACAAAATTTTAAAAAACTATTAATTCGGATTTCTGTTTAGGATACATAAATGATAGTGTAAATTTGTTTTTATAAAAAATAGAAATAATTTATAAAAAAACATTATTTAAGATACTTTAAGGATAGTTTAAATGTTTTTTTTATAAAAAATAATAAAAAATTTATAAAAAATTTATTTAGGATTTCTGTCTAGGATACTTCGAGGATCATTAATTTTTTTTTAATAAAAAATAGAAAATATTATAAAAACAATTAATTAGGATTTATGTTTAGGATACTTTAATGGTAGTTTAATTTTTTTTATAAAAAATAAAAAAATTTGTAAAAAAATAATTAGGCATAGCCGCTAGACCCAAAAGTCTATAAAAAATAAAAACAAATTCAAAAAATAATTAGTATTTCTATTTAGGATACTTAAAGGATAGTTTAAATGTTTTGTTTTATAAAAAATAAAACAAATTTATAAAAAAATTAATTAGGATTTCTATTTATAATACTTCAAGGATAGTTTAAATGTTTGTTTTATATAAAAAAATAAATTATAAAAAATAATTAGAATTTCTGTTTAGGATAATTCAAGGATAATGTAAAGTTTTTTAATAAAAAAATAGAAACATTTATAAAAATAATTATTTAGGATACCTTAATGGTAGTTTAAATGTTTTTGTTTATAGAAATTAAAAACAATTTATAAAAAAATTAATTAAGATTTATTTTTAGGATACTTCAAAGATAATTTAAATATTTTTGTTTATAAAAAATAAAAATAATTTATAATACAAATTATTTAGGATTTCTATTTAGGATATTTCAATGATTGTTTGAATGTTTTTTTAATTAAAAAATAAAAACAATTTATAAAAAAATTAATTATAATTTATGTTTAGGATACTTCAATGGTAGTTTATTGTTTTTTTATAAAAAATAAAAACAATTATAAAAAAATAATTAAGATTTATGTTTAGGACACTTCAAGGATAGTTTAAATGTTTTTTTTTATAAAAAATAAAAAATATATTATAAAAAAATTAATTAGGCTGGACCACTAGATCCAAGTTTGTTGGGGTTTGGCATGACAGCCAGACTTAAATGACTTGAAACATTTTCTATATTCTCAATATTTTTTTATATATTTTTTTAAAAATAATATTGATTCATCGTGGAACATATGTCAATACACTAGTTACTACTACGTGAGTTGGTCAACTTTTTTTTTTTTTATTGTTAATGGGCTATCATATTTGAATTTTTATTTATAGTTATCTTTTTGAGGTTCAAAGTAGTTTTTTTTTTCATCCGTTTTAGTTCTAGTAAGATTTTATTTTTTGTTTTTTTATCGATTGGTTGCCTTCTTTAACTTTTTTTTTCTCTTTATTTTTTAAAGTTTGCTTCATGATTTATTTTCTTCTTCTATTGACTGTACATTACATGTCTGTTTTGGTTCTTGATGTAGAGGAGATTTTTTTTTTTTGTTTTCTTTCTATTGGTTTGTGATCTTTTAGAACCAAACATTTGGTTTTGTGTCACCGGGAAGGTTTTGAGTTTTTTAAGCATGCTAATGGCTGATTTGAGAGCTTTCTTGTGATTAGATTGTGTAGGTTTTAGCAGTTGTTTAATGTCTTCATAGGATTTGTTTTCATAAGCGATTTTGATGAGACAAATGAGGTGATGTTTGAGCAAAGATGGTTCGCATGGCTTATCTATGTGTTATTGATAGGTCTATAGTTAATAGAATCTCTGAGATTCATAGTGAAACAGTAAAAAATAAAGTATTTAATGAGTTTCATAAGGTAAGTGCTTTCTCATGAAATTGCAGTGTTGCTATTTTTTCCAGGACTATTATGCATTGAATGTTTTTCGTGATAAAACTTTGTCAAATATCCATTACTTCTTGGAACTTGTGGCCCGAGAAGTTTCAGAAAAAAACAACTGGGGCGACACCAAGAAGATGGATTTGTTTTTGCAATCCAAAACTAAATAAGATCATAATGAAGTGGGACTTGAACAAATGATTAGGTCCTAAACACTACAAAACCAGGGTTGATATATTATAGTCTACAGGTTGTCCAGTACTCGTCTTAGATATCTGGTGATATTTAAACTAGGGTTTCAGTTACATGCATTTTCATAGCCACATGTCTCAATCTTACATGCACTCAAGTCTTTCAATTTACATTACTAGAAAACTAAATCTGACCGCATTATTTTTGCACAAATCATATATATCTTGACAGATAACTATGAGTTCTTGTAGTTTTCTGATCATAACAATAACCTTTAATCTGGGTGTGGATGAAAGTAAAAGGAATAAACATGATCAAGGTTGCAACATTCCTAAAAGAAAATACTGGATATATTATCAATCCTAAATGTACAAGTTATTTCCTGCGTATCATTTCCTTAATCTATTTTTACTTAATCTAATTGCACAACTCTGGAGGAAGTAATTTAAGCTTGCTAATGACTGATATGAGAGGTCTTCCCATGATTGGATTGTGTAAAATAGACATATGGACCATCATTCCCATGTCGGCATGTAATTCATCATGAAGAACTCAATATTGCTTATTTTGTTAGCAATAAATTAGATGGTATACTTTGTTTACTAGGTTGATGATGGACTCATACATTGACTTCTTTTTATTATTATTATTATTATTATTATTGTTATTATATGTTTGGTTTGTGTTTTCTTTTTGAGATTTGATCTAAGCACTTATAGTTTTTTTTTCCTGAAATATTGCGCGATTGTTTTATAGATGGTTCCCTTGGTTACGTCAAGAAGGAATAAAAGAGCACAAATCAATACAAGGAATAAGCTGAGCCTATACATCAATATTTTATGTTGTTGTCACGGTGGCTGAAGGCTATGATAGGTGGTGCTTTTCGTGTTGCATGGTTTTTTCTCTTCTTTAAATGGTTGTTGATAAAGTAAGAGATGATTGTTGTCTTTGACTTTGCTAAATGCTTTGTGGTTGAGTTGCATGAAGTTTGTTTTGGGGTTTGGTATGCTAGTTTTGGCTAGGTTAATTGTCACATTAAGATGAGAATTAGTGTAATTGTTTTTGCTTTGGTATTGCTAAGCTTTCAAGTTCTATTATTTGTTGTGTTTACTTTGTTCTGTCTTGGCTTATTATTTCATTCATTATGTTGTTTTTATACAATCTTATCTTGGCTCTCTTCCTTCCCTATAATTGCTTTTATAACTTAAATAACTTGATTCCTTTAAGGTGACTATTAACACTAATTGAAAAACAATGTAGGAAATTAAAAAAAAAAAACAAAAGAAGCAGCATGCTATTTAAAGAATAACATATCACATGGACACTTTATAAGAAGAGAATATGCACTTGGCTTGTTTGATGAAAACAACAAATGCTATTTAGAGAATAACATACAGAAAGAATAAGTGGAAGAACAACCAGTGTTAAAATAGTAAGTACAAGAAGAAAGGAGGCAAAAAACCTAATAAAGGGCAGAAAATGACCACATAAGAGGGTTGAAAAAAGTGTTGCAAAAAAAAATAGCTAGAAAGCACGTAAAGGTGTCCCCTCTTTCCCGCAAAGGGAATCATAAAAGTGAATAATAAAATAAAAGTAAGAGCAAAACAACAAAGATAGAAGAAAAAAGTGGCACAATAATAGCGTAAAAAGTAATAACATTATCAAATAGAAAGCAAAGTTGGAAAAGACAAAAAGAAAAAAAACAATATGGAAACCCTAGTTGAGAGGTTGGATCCATTGTTAGCACAACTTTCCCAAAGAGTAATGCAAAAGACATATAACTCAAAGGAGCAACCCAAAAGAACATAATTCTAAACAAAATTGAATAAATACAACCGGAAAATCAAAGAATAATAAAATTTTAGTGCGAAGCTAGAGTATATGGAAAAAAAAATAGTGAGCACTCTAGTATAATATGACTGGCTATAAGGGTGTCTTTAGAAAAAAAGCTAAAAGAAAAAGACAATTTTTTTTTTAGCTTTCATCCTTCATTTTGATAGTTATAATAGGAGAGCTATATTGAAGAACCAAAATAATATTTACAAGTTGAAGAGTTATTCCTACATATTGGTTAAAAGAATTAAAAGTTTATTTAATATATTTTTATGCAAAAAAGAGGTTTTGATTGGAGTTATATTAGTTAGTTACTATTAATAAATAGTTGTATCAATATTAAATATATTAAAATACAATTGACTTTATTAAATGGTTTTTTTTCATTGGAGTGCATATATGAAAAATGTTATATTTATACTATTCAAAAAGTCATATTAGCAATTTGGCTCTTCTAAATAGCTTCTTTCATTGGAGATGCTCTAACAAATTCAAAAGAAAAGAAGATGTAATAAATGTTGTAAACGACGACAAAATCAAATAGATAAAAGGGGGAAATGCAACATATATACATCGTGCATAAACAATAGTAGGTCATTAAATGAAATAATCACCTAAAAAACCTATGAGACAAAAGTTTTGAAAACCTCGATTCTTGTTCTTGAAAAACACATCACATAAATAAAACATCATTCCAATACAAAACTACACAATAGCCTTACAACTTTTAATGGGTTAGAGAAGTAAAAACCTTTGAGGTATGAAATTAAAATGTTTTTTCCCTAAACAAATAAAATTATCAGATTATTATTCCCTAAATTATAACCTAATCAAATATAGAGAGAGCATGTTATCACGCAGTAGAAAAGATAAAGCAAACATAAAAACACCCTTTCCAACACAAAGCTAAAAAACCAGAAGCCAAACAACTATTTATAAGCCACACAATTTAAAACCTTCTTGTTTTGAAATAAAAAAGTACATTTTTTCTTCCACGAACAAAAATCTCAAACCATTATTTCCTAGACAATAACCCAATATGATAAGGAGGAAGTTTGCTATCATGAAGTTCAAGGCAAGTTGCATTTTATCTTTAGAAAGAACATCATGTGCCTTATGTTATTTTCATGTAAAAAAATAAAAAATGAAAGAATGGAATTCATAATCTAGTAAGCATCATGGGATTCATATCAAATCCCAAGGAAGTTATGTTTCCTAAAAAACATGATTAATAGGTTTAAGGGGCAATTTTCTATCAATACCAAAATATGAATTTTTTAAAGGATCTAATTAGAAAAACAAAACTTGTAGAAAAAAACTATGTGGATAAACATCCATAATAACATACTCGGCCACAAAATAACAAATAACAAAGCAACAAAAATGTAAATTCTCTTGATAAATAACACATTATATGAACATAAAACATGACACATGGGAGGAAAAATTTATGAAAGAAAGACTAGGAATAATTTTAGAAAATAAATCAAGTAACTTGCTTTTTCTAAAGTGAATTACAAAGCCTAAAAGTAGAGTAAAGAAACAAAGGAGACTAAGTTGAATCGCACTTTCTAATAAAAGAACAAAAGAAAATACCGAAGGAAATAGATGAATTAAAAGAAGAGAAATGAAAGCAAATATGCAAAAGAGCAAAAACAAGCAACTTAGAACATGGAAAAAACATGTCCCATAAGCTTCTCCATTAATGTTAATGATTGCATATAAGTGTTGAAAAAGGATTCATAATTTCCAATGATAACTATAAAACTAAAAAACAACATACGTATAGTTGAGTGGAAAAAATAATTATATAGAAGGATAAAAATAAAAACTAAATAGACAAAAAATAGTGTAATTGAACTCATATGGTTAAAACATGATTTTGAATTACCTAAATTCAATGATAAGAGGTTTTAATTGAAAAAAAAAATGTAGTTAGACATAATCTCATTATGAGAGGACCAACAATATAATATGTAGTCATATAAAATCTAATGGAAACACATTCCAAAACTATAGGAGATGATAAAGATGATGACCATTGTGATGTGCATTTAATGCACAATGATTGTTGACAAATCAATATATTTTAAAATTTAGTTTTAGTCTAAGTCCATATTTAAATTCCCAAAAACAGGGTGATAACATAATGATAGAATGGTGAGACTTACATCCATACCTAACATCCATACGCCTGTTAGAATGTCAGGCCCAAATGACATAGGTCTAGTTTGCTTTCAGGCCCAAAATCATAGTTTTAAAATCTAGCCTGACCCGACAGGTCGACCTGGTACCCGGTTGACCTAGGGCTAGAGCTGGGTTAGGTTTAAGAAAAATAGAGGAAGTTAAAACCCGGGGTGACTCGGCGACTTGGTCAAACACTCGGTTGTAACTCGTTGACTTTTGTTTTTTTTTTTAATAAAACGACGTTGTTTTGATTTTTTTAAAAAATCAGAATTGACCCGGGTGACCCAGTCAAAACCAAGAACCGGGGTCTTGGGTTGGGTCGACCATCAGGTCGGGTTTAAAAACTTTGCCCAAAATTATTTGGTTTAGCTACATACTGAACCTAAGTATATATGGGTCTAGTGAGTTCCAAATTCAACATATTTGGGTTTAGCTATGCGTTGAGTCCAAGTACACATGGGTCTGGTGAGCTTTAAGCCTCAATATCCCCCAAACCCTTTCAGAGGGTGTTCACATCGTCATGATACTCATGCACATAGAGAATATTCTCAGCGCTTATTTGGCTACTATGGGATGAAGACTAGCCATTGATACCCCCACTCCTTACTAGAAACCTCAAGCTCCCCCGAACATTGTAGACATAAAAGTGGAAAGCAGACTATAAAGGAGTGTATGCATGATGATGTCTACATCCCTGGTCAGATATGAGATTCTTTCTTATCAAGATGGGTGTTGCATACTCGTATTCCTAAGGATTACATCTCCACTAGGAAGACATTAGACAACTATGATAGTCTTACTGACCTAAAGGAACACATACAAAACCTATAAAGCATCCTCAAATTGGTCATCTATGATAACAATGTCATGTGTAAGATCTTCCTCACAACCTTCAAAGGATCAATACGTGTATGGTATAATAATTTGGAGTCAAGCTTTATTACAAACTTTGGTGACCTTTATACTAAGTGGCACAGTTTAGTATAAGCATCCCAGCTAAAAGAAGCTTTACGAAACTCTTTAGGGTTACCTAATAAGTCCACGCTAACATACTTAAAGAGATTTAATGAGGAAATGTTCAAGGTCAAGGAATTAATCAAATTAATGGCTTTTAAAGCCTTGATAGGTGGGGTAAAGAGGAGAGCTTTATGGAAAGAATTGTACGCTCTACTAAAAAAAGTTGAAAGTGAAGCAGACTATTGAGAACCATATACAAGTGGAAGAGGCAAGTGTGCTCTGTTATGGGCCTCCTTGTTTCTCTAAAGAGAAAGAGAGTCTATTATAAAGGTCTTTGAAATGGGATCACTCTTCAAGGAGGGATAATAACACTAGGAAAAGTCTAAAGAGGCTAGCTAGAGAATGCATGACATACCCTGAAATGCATATTACTCCATTGAATTCCACCCTTACATAAGTCTTTATTGTTATTAAGGGTAAATAAGTTTTTCAATACTCTCCACTTATAAGGTCACCACTTAATACGCGCACGTTTAAGAAGTATTGTCTGTTCTATAAGGATAAAAGATATAAGATAGAAAAGTGTTATGTTTTCAAAAAAGAAATCGAAAGGTTGATATATAAAAGTTATCTATGTTAGTTTGTGAATAGGGATTCCTATCTTGGGTAAAGTAAGGAAGAACTTGACCAGTTAGAGCCGTCTTTAAGCTAAGGGCTAATAAAATGCCCTTAGAATAAGCATGTTATATTTTTCAATTATACTTTATTAAATTAAAATTGCCCTCGATTAACAAAAAACTCCAAGTACAAATGAACATTATTCAAAGCCCATTTCTCAAACATACATAAGAAATATATAAAAAAATATTTCTTAAATATTGTAAAAGGCTATATTTATAGTTTTGTCCAAGGCTCTCATTCACCTTAAGCTGACTTTACAACCAATCTATATAAGCACTACCCGAAATCAATGTGATCTTAGGTTGCACCTCAATAGAGGGTGATTCTAGCACGCAGAAAAGAAAGTATGGGAAACAGGTTATTGCAATCGATTTTCTTTAAAACCCATAGCATGACCCATCATTTTCACTCTAGCAGATGGAGAGAAAGAGTAACCTTCCCACATGAGGATGCGTTGGTCATCTCCACAATCCTTTCTAACCATCAAGTTCATTGAGTGTTAGTGGAAAATGACAGTGTGGTCAATATTCTTTCCAGGGAAGTGATGGCACGGATAGGGATACCCCCTTAAGATTAGCTTTGGTAAAAACTCATCTTATTAGGATAGAAGACTCGAATGTTCTAGTGAAGAGTGCCTTGGAAATCCTAGTTACTATTTGCACTCCTCCTAAGCGTGTCTCCCTTCAAGAAACTTTCATGGCCATTGACATGGCATTGGCTTATAATGTTATTATGGGTAAACATCTCCTACATCAAATCAATGTTGTAATCAACATCAAGAACTTAGCACTAAAGTTCCTTACTCAGAAATGAGTGGGCATAATGAGATGAAATTATGTGACCTTAAGGTAATGTGCCTTTACTTGCTTGAAAGGCAAAAAGGCCTTAGCACTAGACCAACAAGGGTTCTTGAAAGAAATGATGGAGGTGAAAACTAAAGCTAATGAAGAGTTGAGGGATGTACCTTTAGGAGAAAATAAAGAAGTAGTCATAAGAGTAACTTCCACCCTAACACCAATATAATAGCAATCACTAACGAAGCTTCTCTATATCCAAAGATCCAATTTTATAATGGGCAGTACCTCTGATATGCCAGTAATCAATCCCAAAATAGCTACTCATTAATTAAAGGTTAACATAATTGTTCATCTAGCCATAAAAAAAAAGGAATTTTAGGGGTGAAAGACAAAGCAATAACACAAGAGGTGGATAAAATCCTAGATGCTGGCTTTATTAGAGAAGTGATGTACCTTGCTAGGCTAGCAAATATGGTAATGGTTAAGAAAAGAAAATGTAAATGGTGAATGTGTGTGGACTTTACAGATTTGAACAAAGCTTACCCAAAATATAATTATCCTTTCTATAAGATTGATCAATTGGTTGACTCCACTACAAGTTTTGAGTACCTAAGCTCTTTGGATGCCAATTCAAGATATCATTAAATCCTTATAGACCTAAATGATTAGAAAAAAAAAAACAACTTTCATAACTGTAAAGGGAATATTTTGTTATAGAGGCTTAAGAATGTTGAGGCCACTTATTAGTGGATGGTAAATAAAGTATTCAAGAATTAAGTTGGGAGGATTATAGAGAGATATATTGATGACATGCTAGTAAAGAGAATGATCTTTGAGGAAAATCTAATAGACATAGAAGAGGTCTTTTCCATTCTTAGCCATCATCAAATGAAACTTAATCTTTTCAAGTGTGTTTTTGCCATCAAATAAAGAGATTTTTTTGGTTTCCTAGTAAATAGAAAGGGAATTGAGCCTAACCTGGAAAAGGTTCAACATTCTAGACATGACTTCTCATCAGTCCTTAAAAGAGACTCAACACCTCATAGGGAGATTAACTGCTCTCAATCTATTCATAGCTTGCCTTGAGAAGTGTACTTTACCATTGTTCAAAACTTTAAGGAACATATCTAATTTTGAGTGGACACCAAATTGTTAGAAGGCTTTTGTGAAGCTCAAAGTCCATTTTCATATCATAAAGTATTGTCACAACTTAAGGGGAATGAAAACCTTTTCCTTAATCTGGGTATGGGTGTGGGTGTAGCGGACTTAACAATCAGTGTCGTACTACTAAAATAGAAAAAAAAATATAATGCCCAATTTATTACTCTAACCGAACTCTTTATGATGTTATAAAGAGATATTTGAAAGTAGAAAACGTGGCCCTTGCTCTAGTGAGTGCTTTTAGAAAGCTAAAACCATACTTCTAACCTCACCAAGTTATAGTGTTTTTTTGACTAGCCTCTACAATAGATCCTCCACAAGTTAGAGATGTTTGAGTGTTTAGTAAGATGGGTCATTGAATTGGAAGAGTTTGGACTTCAATACAAACCTATACTAGCTATAAAGGTATAGGCCTTGACAAAATTAATTGTTGAATTATAAACCTCAAGATAAATAAAATAATAAATTAAAATAATAAATAGATAATAAAGTCATTGAAATTATAGTGTAATGGTATGACAAAAATGATGAGAAGAATAAATTGGGGAAAGAAGTGTTAAGAAGATGGAAGAAGAGAAGGTTTTTTGCTGAAAATATCAAATTTCCCTATAGTAAAAAAGGTCTAGCCGTTTTAAGAAATTACTAGACCAATTTGTTGAACCATTTAGGTCATTTCTCAAAACAATCAGAGTGTTTTGATTATTGTCTTTGTAAAACTGACAGGGTGTTGTTTTGGATAGAAGACCACCTTTCATTTCTCTTCTATTCTTACACCTTTAAAGGCTAGATAATGAAATTGTGAGTGAAAATAGAGTGTTTTAAAAGATAAAAACACATCCACTCTTGTAATTAAGAAAGATTAAAGATTAAGTTAGATAGACAAAGTGAAGATAAAAGGGGGGAAAACATGGAAGATTTTGACAAGTTGGGGTTTGAAGACTTGATTATCATTCTATAAGGAGTTCTAAACCTAACCTAACAATTTCATATGAAATGGATAACAATTGAGGTTGAAATCATGAGATTGATGCTAAGGTTTAAATTGAAATTATAGGAAAAATGTAAATTGACTACGTATTGATCAATTGGTTTAGATTAAGTTGTGTTGGGTATTAATTTAAAAAGAAATGATGAAGAAAATCATGAGGTCCTTAAAGGCCTAATGGTCGACTAATGAGGTATGACATTATAAGAAGTAGAATTGTATGTAATTAAGTGGTATTATGATAGATTAATGTATATATTTATGAAGAAAATGATTTTAAAGGAGTTTGTTCCATTACATATATTAACTTAAGCGTTTATGTTATTGTAATTTAGGAAATTCAAGGAGAATTATTGAATAAATGAATTTTGTATGCCTAATTGCTTGTTTAATTGTAGTTGTCCTTAATGTGAGATTTAAATCAGTAATGGCCATAAAAATATAGTTTGAGAAGATAAGTGTGTATACGAGTTATATAAATTTTTTTTTTATTGAACTAAGAAAAATGGATTAAAAGGAAAATGAAAATTCAATGAGGATTGAATAGGAAATGAAGGTTAAAATGAAAGAAATTGATTTAGAATATTAATACAGGGAATGTACTTGGAATGAAAAATAATATGGTATATTTGTTGATACAAGAGAAGCCAGAAGAGCTATGCTAGGCCTTCTCATCTATTTAACCTTTAAAAGATAGTCTAGTCTGTCTTATGCTAGGCAATAGCCTTCCTCACTTAGCTCCTCTCATCCATCCAATACCTCTTATAATGAGCATGCATCATGAAAGTCTACCAAAGACAAATGATTGTTAGAAATAATAGTGATAAATTAAAATAATAAGATCAGACAAAAGAGTTTCTTATATGGAGGGTCATTTATCTAGTAAAGGCTGGATGACTATTGTAGCATTCATCAAACATCATTAGGTTGTCTGAAAGAATGGTTAGATGCCTCTCTAAGCACTTCACCACCTCTAATCCATCCTCCCATATAAGATAGCCTATATGGACTACTTTTCCTTCTTGGTAAAAAATACCCTCAAACTCAAGTTGTTCAACTCCTAGTAAAGCATCCTAGGTAGAAGTCCCAACAAATGATGAGGTCTCTGCAGGTAAAACCAAGGGTGGAGGAATTGACAGTGCCATGATAGGATAGGTCTCTACAATTGAGGCTATAACGCTAGATTCTATAAGGGTGAAGACCTTTTTTCTTTTAAAACGAGTAACAACACTCACAATCACTTCAGGAGGGGTCAACTCCTTTTAATCCCCAACTATAAGAAAACGACTTCCCCTATTAACTCTGCCCTTCAACTGCACAAGAGTAGCGGCCTCACTCATTAACTCATCAAGAGGGATAACAAGCTCATCCATGTTGATAAGGTTATTTTCCATCTCTTCTCTAGTCCTAGCTCCATTCAAGTTAAGAGATAAAAATCCCCTTATCGACGTAGATAAGCTCTCTTCTACATACCTTGCTAAAGTTTCTTCTTATCCTTCAAATATTAAACCTGCACAAAAATAAAGTTAGAAATGAATATTTAGATTCATAAAAATAAAAGATAAAAAAGAGGTATACTTTGTAACAAGGCCTAGAAATTCTTTGTATCCATCTTATTAACATCATACTCGATTGAGGTCGAGATCAACACAAATAAGTTTTTTCCTCATCCGAGCTCAGACAAGGTCTATTGTTCACCTTAGGAGGAGGAACTCTCTAATAGTGGGCACAACCCTAATCTTCTTGCATTTAATCTCTAAGGCTAATCGTCCTATTATATCTCTTTATCAGTCATGTCCCCATTTACTTCTTGCATTCCATCTTTGGGGCTGATCATTTTATTATATCTCTTTATCAGCCACCTCCTCCTTAACTTCTTAACGTGTGTAGGCTTGCCATACAAGGTCTTCTTCATAGATCCAGTGGGTCTTTGGTGAAGGTAAAAAACCAGTGAACATCATTGTTGCCTTGAAGATAAAGAATATAATCAATCAAGTGGTAACAAGTCTTAAAGATATTTACAATAGGCTCCATTCTAATAAACCTGAGGAACTTATCAAAAGCAGATAAAATTATTCATATGTTGCGATGCAGTTGGCTTGGACCCAACCTCTAATACCAAAAAACTTCCCTAAAAACCAATTAAAGAGAAAAGGTATACCCAAGGGCAGAGTTAGGAATTTTTTTTCTTCCCTGGGAAAATACACATAAATTGTTTTCCAAGATCAATCATTAACTCGTATATATTAATTTGTCAAGTTAGCAATCCAAACACATAACACAAAATATGAAAAAATAAAATTTAAAGTAAATAAAATTGAAGAAAAAATAAAAATAAACTACACTATCAAAGTTGCACCCTTCGATGTTCTGTGGAATAAAATTCATCTATGATCGAATCCGAATCGGTATCATTAGCAAGCTCTTGTTCAATATAAATTATTATAGAATTTGCTAAAAATTCCTCTTTCATTTTATTGCGAAGCACATTTTTAATATGTTTCATAACTGAAAGTGCTTGCTCTGTTGTGACAGTGAAAACAAGCAAAGTCAAAACAAAACGAATCAACATGTCAATCAAATGATAACATTACAACTTATTTGTTTTAACTAATCCCCAATATAATTCAAAAATGGTAGATATATTTTGAAAGCTCTTATGATGAATCATATTAATCTGATAATATTATAGTTAAATCTTAAATAATACATCTCTTGTTCATTGAAATCTTCAGGATAAGATTTCTTAGCAAGCTTGCAAATAGCATCAACTTTAAATTATTTAAAGTTGTCCTTAGGTTTTAAAGCATAGCTAAGTACAAGGATTTTCATTATCCTATCACTGAATATAGAATTTAATTCTTCCAACTAAAATATATTGTTAAGTTAAATAGATCATAATGATAGTATTGGTAAATTGTCACCGATTCTTGTTGCTAACATAAAAAACTTATAGCCTTATACGAAGCATTCATATGTGGTTTGTCAATCTTATATTATGTGCAAACAGATTTCACATGTGCAAAGTGAAGATCAGATTCGAATTCTCTCAAAGTTCAAAACAATGCTTTAGTAGTTGATACAAGATCCATTACATTTAAGATGTCAAGATATTTTTATTGCAAAGCTCAACAAAATAAATCAGTAATCCTTATTATGTTATGCATCAAATATAAGATGAATATAAATTCAAAAGATTTCATCATAATCAAACAACCACCACCAACTTCTCCATGTATAGAGTTAGAAGATCTTTCTTGAACCATATTTTCAAGTACAATAATAGTTGCACCATACATATCTATTAAGCTGCAAATAGAATCAAAATAAGAGTTTCACTGAGTAGTTCTACTTTGATGTAAATTACCAATTTTATGAGCCCCTCTATTAGTCTCACGTCCTCCAGTAGTTACCATATGTGTAATTTCTATAGCATGAGCGTAATGTAACTCGGTGTAATGTTTGGGAGAAACACTAATAAGATTGATAATGGCTGTCAATTTTGAAAAAAAAACCAAATAAAATCTCATTTCGAGCTGCCGCAACTAATGCTAGTTGTAATCGATAGGCAAAACAATGTACATAATATGTATAAGGGCAGTCTCTAAGAAATAGAACTTGTAGTCTGTTCCATACGCCACGTATAATACTAGCATCATCATACCCTTAACGTTATATATTGAGGATATGCAAGTTATATCAAGCGAGCACATCACAATTTTTTTTTAAGTGTTGAAGAAGTAATATCTGAAACATGCACAATACCAAAAAAGCACTCTCGTAAAAAACCCTGAATGTCAACAAATCATAAAATAATAGTCATTTGTTATTTATTTGATGCATTTTTGGCTTCATCAACCAAAATACAAAACTTTGCATCTCTAACTTCTTCATAAATCTTTTTCCTCACTTTGTTCGTGAGAATATACAAAATCTCTTTTTTTAAAATAGTTAGTGAGGTATATTTTGCATTTTTCAGAGCTTTTTTAAGACAACATCATCAATGTTAACATTCAATCCCCTCATAAGTCTTATCATCTTCATGAAATTGCCTCGATTATTATAAGTTGAAGATTCATGGTAACCTCTAATTGCACATGCTTGTAAGTTAAGCCATCAAACAATTTCAATTGTTATCGTAAGTCACAACTAATTTTTCTGAACTTCTTCAATAATTTTTACATTCAACACTTTATCAATATGTCTATTTACTTTTATTAAATCTTTAACAGATTTCACAACATTATTATGTGGTGAAGTGGGACTTCTTATATGCATAAAAAAATGCACATCTAACCCGATCACTAACCTTCTTCCAACTTCTTAAGCCTTCGATGGTGAATGTGGGATGATAAGGCACTTCATTTTCCAAGAAAAAGCATGGAAAACAAAATACTGCATCCTTTAATGGAGAGTACTCTAACAAAGAAAATTGATCAAACCAAATGTATTGAAATCAATGATACAGTCTCCCTACTTGAATTCTCAGATACTCTACTAACTTAGGTTGCTATAGACCCATTTTGATATAAGTATTTCTAATTTCATCTTGTTGATTAATAGGATGTTGCCACGATGGAATTCGTATCCTAGGATCTCGTTCAAGAGTATGAACATCAATTTCAACTTTTTGAAATTTGAAAGGGGGTTGGTCATTACGATTTGAGACATCAATATTGGATGAAGAATATCCTTTACTGGTTGATGTTTGTTCGCTTGGTTTAAAGAATGAAAACATAGTTTTTCCTCTCTTGCTTCCTTGATTTCCATTATAATTTATAATCTATTCAAGAAGTACAGGGGATTAGGGAAGCCAAGTGCAAGATGTAGAAATACTAATGCCATAATAGGATATTCATGAAATGTAAACTACACAAGGATAAAGTGATAAATCAACATTTTAATTGAACTTGTTAAACTTCTTAAATATTGCTAGACATGCATGGTTAGACTGAAAATAGAGATTTTGGTCAAATAACTTAAGTTTCAAAAAGCTTTTTAGATACCCAGCAGAATGTGATTTTTTTTTTATGTCAAAGAACTTAAGTTTCAACTTGTCTTTGTGAGAGGCTTTTTTATCTAAAGAATTAGGTATTTTAAATTTTGAATAATTGGTATGCTTATAACAATTACAAATTCAAGGAAGAAAGAAATTAAGGTGATAAAGACCAAAAAAATATGAACACATTAACTTGTGCTTATGTGTTAGATGTTGAAGGCTAATAAACGAATAAAGATGTAGACTAAATTGATTTTCTGTATCTATTACGTCAACAAATGGTCTGGTTGGCATAACCTACAAACATTATATATCAAACTTATTGAGAAATTATCAATAAAAAGGGAAAAGATAATAGCCAATAAAGCAAGTATAAAAGTTAAATATAAGGTGAAATATTAATCAAACCTTCAAGTCCAGCAGTAAATAGCACAAGCTGCAAATTCTCTAATTTGTTTTAGGAATTCATCCAACCCTAAATGCATAAAGATTATAACATAATTGATCTTAGGTTTCCTTTTGCATTTAAACTCAAAATAAAATATACATGACAACAAATAGAAATTTAGGTCAAAGAACTTGCGTTTTAAAAAACTTCTCAACACCTAGCAAAACATGGATTTTTTTTTGTAAAGGAAGAAAGTAATTTTTTTTAAGGTGGGTTAATTGGTTTTCTAGGATCTATTACTTTTACCTGGGTTACAACCCACCTTAACCTTATATGCCCCTTTACCCTTGGATATACCCGACTCATATATATATAGGAGGCAGTGATTTCATAGTACCTCTAGGTAATGTCCAAGGTCGATTGGCTAATTTTTTTAGTCTTAGAAGGCAGTTTAACAATATACTCTCTTACTTACAGAGCTTTACAAAGGCCATCTCATCAATGATTAGGGTGTTAGGTGCATTATCCTTAGTGGCTTGAAGTACTCTTGCTCTCTCTCTCTCTCTGGGTTCCCTAGAGGTATTAAAAAGAGGACTTCTCTGGTGTTGGGAACTACCTTCCCTTTTTCTAGAGGTGGATGCTGGAGTTCCACCCCTTATAGTCTTAAAGCCTAGTCTAATAGATCATTGTCCTTTACTACTTCTTCTAGTTTCTATTTAGAAGCTAGACTCGCCACTAGAGGAAGTAACATCCTTACTTTAAAGGTCAGATTTAACTCTTCTAGAATTTATTTTTCTATTAAAAAGGAAGAAGAAAAAAGTTTTAAAATGGGGAATTGCTAAAATAACACAACTTCTTTTTAACACAACAAATCTCACTCAAGGCTTTTTCAATAATTTTTTTTTATAGAGAAATTACAAGAGTGAAAGTAAAAGAAAAGAATGGAAGTGAGAACAACCAGGGTTATAAATGAAATACCTTTTTATCCTCATTATTGGATGAATAAACTTGATGATACCATGAATCTCCAAAAACCTCCTCAATTATTGCATAAAATGCACTTGTCGTTTTGTTTCCCAATAAACTCTCTTTCAATGAGGACAAGCCATTTAGCCATAAAATTCCTAATAATTTTGATTAGGATAGTCTATCTCATAGGGAAGGTAAAAAGTCTCTCATTAGAAAGGTAACAAGTGTCTCATTAAAGCTAACAACATGTTAAATCTTTAAGTATTCAATACACAAAGACTTGAGGGATACTGAAGGATCAATATATTTTAAAATTATATTTTTAGCCTAAGTCCATATTTAAAATGGCAAAAGATAGGGTGATAACTCAATGATAGAAGTGTGGGGCTTACACCCACACTTAATATCCTTAAGTGTGGTAGAATGTCAGGCCTAGATGACATGGATCTAGCCTGCTTTAGGCTCAATATCTTTCGGTTTAGCTACATGATAGGCCAAGTATATATGAGTCTGGTGAGCTGTCAGACCTAATATCCTTGTATTCAACTATGCACTAGGTCCAAATAAATATGGGTCTAGTGAGCTGCTAGTCCCAATATTCTTGGGTTCAGCTACGTGCCACGTCCAAGTACACATGAGTTTGGCGAGCTACCAAACTCAACATCCATGGATTTAACTATACACTGAGCCTAAACAAACATGTGTCTGACAAGCTACTAGACCCAACATTAGGTCTAGCTACATGTTAAGCCCAAGTACACATATGTCTGGCGAGCTTCTAGACCTAAATTTTTTGGGTTCAGCTACGTGCTGAGCCTAAACAGATATGGGTCTGACGAACTGTCAGACCCAACATCATTGAGTTCAGCTATGCGCTGAGCGCAAACTGACATATGTTTGGCAAGTTGCCAAACCCACAATCCGTGAGCTTAGCATCGTGTCAAGCCCAGGCGGGAATGGGTCGGGCAATCATTATAGGCCTCATGTTGGGCCATAAGGCTTCATTTGTTTATTCTTATGACTTTTAATATAAAATAATAATGTCAACGATATCCATCTCCCTACACCCCTAGGTATATAAAAGTCTTCTAAGGGCCTACCATAATTTGCATTGTAATTAATATTGTATAAGGGATATTTATCCCTCATTAATATGGTATAAGAGATATTTGTCTTTCATTTAATGTTGTATAACAGATACTTATCATTCGTTAATGCTATCAGGATGAATAACTCTCTAACCCCTTCATTTTAGCAACATGACAAGGTTAAGGGGCCATAATACCCTTTAAACCAACTAGATAAATGGTTTACAATTTATTTTTTAAAGTATTCATATTTTAATTCTCATAACATTTATTATACAAGAACAAGAACAAACACTTTTGTTCTTAAAATTTAAAACTCATTCTCTCATTTACTGCAATTCTTTACTAAAAATTTACTAACTTTATCATTTAACTTAAAACCCATCATAAAAAATTGTTTTACGGGTATTAAACTTTTTACCACCAATTATTTACTTTTTGAACTATAAATAAAAGAATATTAACATTAATATATAATTACCCACTATCTAGATATAAAAAAACTCAATCCTAAACATTTCAGTTTCTAGAACAT
>Ga0325402_1000737_pt1 | contig 24506 bp, 12 predicted proteins | sample PopdelMetagenome_22_FD_207212 | JGI IMG/M metagenome (GOLD analysis project Ga0325402, IMG submission 207212) | Populus deltoides microbial communities from Bellville, Georgia, United States - Xylem-PdKOR-R3 | ecosystem: Host-associated > Plants > Phyllosphere > Stem > Wood/Secondary xylem...
CCAATAAAAACAGCCTCCGAAAACTCCTGTAAAAATTTGAGGGCGATCCAACGGTCGTATCAAAAGTTACGGCCCTTTCAAACCGGTAACCTGGTCTCGAGAGCAGAGACCTCCGCCTCACCGAGTAGCGATTCCACATCTACTGCAAGGAAAATGGCCTCCGGAATCTCCTGTAAAAATTTGAGGGCGATCCAACGACGGATCAAAAGTTACGGCCCTTTCGACCTGGTAACCTGGTCTCGAGAGCAGAAACCACCGAGTATCGATTCCACATCTACTGCAAGGAAAACGGCGTCCGGAAACTCTTGTAAAAATTTGATGGCAATCCAACGATCGGATCAAAAGTTACGGCCTTTTATAACCGATACGCTGGTCTAGAGCGCTGAGACCTCCGCCTCATCGAGTAGCAATTCCACATCAACTCTACGGAAAATAGGTTTTGGAAACTCCTGTAAAAATTTAAGGGCGATCCAACGGTCGGATCAAAAGTTACGGCCCTTACGAACCGGTACGGTGGTCCAGAGCGCTGAGACCTCCGCCTCACCGAGTAGCAATTCCACATCTACTCTAAAGAAAATGGCCTCCGGAATCTCCTGTAAAAATTTGAGGGCGATACAACGGTCGGATCAAAAGTTACGTCCCTTTCGAACTGGTAACCTGCTCTCGAGAGCAGAGACCTCCGCGTCACCGAGTAGCGATTCCACATCTATTACATGGAAAACTGCGTGCGGAAACTCCTGTAAAAATTTGAGGGCGATCCAACGGTCGGATCAAAAGTTACGGCCCTTTCAAACCGGTACGGTGGTCTCGAGCGTAGAGACCTCCGTCTCACCGAGAATCGATTCCACATTTACTGCAAGGAAAACGGCCTCCGGAATCTCCTATAAAAATTTGAGGGCGATCTAACGGTCGGATCTAAAGTTACGGCCCTTTTGAACCGGTACTCTCTAGCGAATAGACCTCCGTCTCACCGACAATCGATTCCACATTTACTGCAAGAAAAACGGCCTCCGGAATCTCCTGTAAAAATTTGAGGGCGATCGAACGGTCGGATCAAAAGTTACGGCCCTTTTGAACTGCTACTGTCATCCCTATCGAATAGATCTCCGCCTCACCGAGTAGCGATTCCACATCTATTTTAAGGAAAACAGGTTGCGGAAACTCCTGTAAAAATTTGAGGGCGATCCAACGGTCGGATCAAAAGTTACGGCCCTTTCGAACCGGTTCGGTGGTCTAGAGCGCTGAGACCTCCGCCTCATCGAGTAGCGATTCCACATCTACTCTACGGAAAACCGGTTTCTGGAACTCCTGTAAAAATTTGAGGGCGATCCAACGGTCGGATCAAAAGTTACGGCCCTGTTGGAACCGGTACTCTCGTTTCTAGCGAAGAGACCTCCGCCTCACCGAGTAGCGATTCCACATTTACTGCAAGGAAAACGGCGTCCGGAAACTCCTGTAAAAATTTGAGGGCGATCCAACGGTCAGATCAAAAGTTACGTCCCTTTCGAACCGGTAACCAGGTCTCGAGAGCAGAGACCTCCGCCTCACCGAGTAGCGATTCCACATCTACTACAAGGAAAATGGCGTCCGGAAACTCCTGTAAAAATTTGATGGCGATCCAACGGTCGGATCAAAAGTAACGGCCCTTTCGATTCGGTAACCTGGTCTCGAGAGCAGAGACCTCCGCCTCAGCGAGTATCGATTCCACATCTACTAAAGGAAAACGGCGTCCGGAAACTCTTGTAAAATTTGAGGGCGATCCAACGGTCGGATCAAATGTTACAGCCCTTTCGAATCGGTACGCTGGTCTTGAGCGCAGAGACCTCCGCCTCATCAAGTAGCGATTCCACATCTACTCCAAGGGAAACGGCCTCCAGAATCTCCTGTAAAAATTTAAGGGCGATTCCACGGTCGGATCAAAAGTTACGGCCCTTTTGGAACCGGTACTCTCGTCTCTAGCGAAGATACCTCTGCCTCATCGAGTAGCGATTCCACATCTACGGCAAGGAAAACGGCGTCCGGAAACTCCTGTAAAAATTTGAGGGCGATCCAACGGTCGGATCAAAAGTTACGGCCCTTTCGAACCGGTACGCTGGTCTAGAGCGCTGAGACCTCCGCCTCACCGAGTAGCGATTCCACATCTACTACAAGGAAAACTGTGTCCGCATACTCCTCTAAAAATTTGAGGGCGATCCGACGGTCGGATCTTTTGATACAGCCATTTCGAACTGGGACGGTGGTCTCGAGCGCAGTGACCTCCGCCTCACCGAGAATCGATTCCAAATCTACTCTAAGGGAAACGACGTCCGAAAACTCCAGTAAAAATTTGAGAGCGATCCAACGGTCGGATCAAAAGTTACGGCCCTTTCGAATCGCTAACCAGGTCTCGAGAGCAGAGACCTCCGCCTCACCGAGTAGGGATTCTGCATCTACTGCAAGGAAAACGGAGTCCGGAAACTCCTGTAAAAATTTGAGGGCGATCCAACGGTCGGATCAAAAGTTACGGCCCTTTCGAACCGGTTCGGTGGTCTAGAGCGCTGAGACCTCCACCTCACCGAGTAGCGATTCCACATCTACTCTAAAGAAAACAGCCTCCGGAATCTCCTGTAAAAATTTAAGGGCGATCCAACAGTCAGATCAAAAGTTACGGCCTTTTCGACCCGGTTCGGTGGTCTAGAGCGCTGATACCTCCGCCTCACCGAGTAGCGATTCCACATCTACTCTAAAGAAAACAGCCTCCGGAATCTCCTGTAAAAATTTAAGGGCGATCCAACAGTCGGATCAAAAGTTACGGCCTTTTCGACCCAGTAACCTGGTCTCGAGAGCAGAGACCTCTGCCTCACCGAGTAGCGATTCCACATCTACTGCATGGAAAACGGCGTCCGGAAACTCCTGTAAAAATTTGAGGGCGTCCGGAAACTCTTGTAAAAATTTGAGGGCCATTCAACGGTAGGATCAAAAGTTACGGCCCTTTTGAACCGCTACTCTCGTCTCTAGCGAAGAGACCTTCGCCTCACCGAGTAGCGATTCCACATCTACTGCATGGAAAACGGCGTCCGGAAACTCCTGTAAAAATTTGAGGGCGATCCAACGCTCGGATCAAAAGTTACGGCCCTTTAGAACCGGTACGCTGGTCTAGAGCGCTGAGATCTCCGCCTCACCGAGTAGCGATTCCACATCTACTCAAAGGAAAACAGGTTTCTGGAACTCCTGTAAAAATTTGAGGGCGATCCAACGGTCGGATCAAAAGTTACGACACTTTCGAACCGGTAACCTGGTCTCGAGAGCAGAGACCTCCGCCTCACCGAGTAGCGATTCCACATCTACTGCATGGAAAACGGCGTTTGGAAACTCCAGTAAAAATTTGAGGGCGATCCAACACTCGGATCAAAAGTTACGGCCCTTTCGAACCGGTACTCTCGTCTCTAGCGAAGAGACCTCCTCCTTACCGAGTAAGGATTCACATCTACTGCAAGGAAAACGGCTTTCACAAACTCCTGTAAAATTTGAGGACGATCCAACGGTCGGATCAAAAGTTACAGCCCTTTCGAACCGGTACGCTGGTCTCGAGCGCTGAGACCTCCGCCTCACCGAGTAGCGATTCAACACCTACTCCAAGGGAAACGGCCTTCGGAATCTCCTGTAAAAATTTGAGGGCGATCCAACGGTCGGATCAAAAGTTACGGCCCTTTCGAACTGGTACGCTGGTCTAAAGCGCTGTGACTTCCGCCTCACCGAGTAGCGATTCCACATCTACTCTACGGAAAACAGGTTTCTGAAACTCCTGTAAAAATTTAAGGGCGATGCAACGGTCGGATCAAAAGTTACGGCCATTTCGAACCGGTACTCTCGTCTCTAGCGAAGACACCTCTGCCTTACCGAGTAGCGATTTGACATCTACTGCAAGGTAAACAGTGTCCGCAACTCCTGTAAAAATTTAAGGGCGATCTAACGGTCGGATCAAACGTTACGGCCCTTTCGAACCGGTATGGTGGTCTCGAGCGCGGACATCTCCGCCTCACCGAGTAGCGATTTGACATCTATAGCAAGGAAAACGGCGTCCGGAAACTCCTGTAAAAATTTGAGGGCGATCCAACGCTCTGATCAAAAGTTACGGCCCTTTCGAACCGGTACTCTCGTCTCTAGCGGAGAGACCTCCGCCTCACCGAGTAGCGATTCCACATCTACTGCAAGGAAAACGGCTTTCACAAACTCCTGTAAAATTTAAGGACGATCTAACGGTCGGATTAAAAGTTACAGCCCTTTCGAACCGGTACGCTGGTCTCGAGCGCTGAGACCTACGCCTAACCGAGTAGCGATTCCACACCTACTCCAAGGGAAACGGCCTTCGGAATCTCCTGTAAAAATTTGAGGGCGATCCAACGGTCGGATCAAAAGTTACGGCCCTTTCGAACTGGTATGCTGGTCTAGAGCGCTGTGAGTTCCGCCTCACCGAGTAGCGATTCCACATCTATTCTAAAAAAAAGGGCCTCCGGAATCTCCTGTAAAAATTTGAGGGCGATCCAACAGTCGGATCAAAAGTTACGGCCCTTTCGTACCGGTACGGTGGTCTCGAGCGCGGAGCTCTCCGCCTCACCGAGTAGCGATTTGACATCTATAGCAAGGAAAACGGCGTCCGGAAACTCCTGTAAAAATTTGAGGGCGATCCAACGGGCGGATCAAAAGTTACGGCCCTTTCGAACCGGTACGCTGGTCTAAAGCGCTGAGACCTCCGCCTCACAGAGTAGCGATTCCACATCTACTGCAAGGAAAACGGCGTCCGGAAACTCCTGTAAAAATTTGAGGGCGATCCAACGGTCGGATCAAAAGTTACGGCCCTTTCGAACCGGTACGCTGGTCTAGAGCGCTGAGACCTCCGCCTCACCGAGTAGCGATTCCACATCTACTGCAAGGAAAACGACGTCCGGAAACTCCTGTAAAAATTTGAGGGCGATCCCACGGTCGGATCAAAAGTTACGGCCCTTTCGAACCGGTACGGTGGCCTCGAGCGAAGAGATCTCCACCTCACCAACTAGCGATTTGACATCTATAGCAAGGAAAACGGAGTCCGGAAACTCCTGTAAAAATTTGAGGGCCATCCAACGGTCGGATCAAAAGTTACGGCCCTTTCGTACCGGTACTGTCGTCTCTAGCGAAGAGACCTCCGCCTCACCGAGTAGCGATTCCACTGCTACTGCAAGGAAAACGGCCTCCGGAAACTCCTATAAAAATTTGATGGCGATCCAACGGTCCGATCAAAAGTTACAGCCCTTTCGAACCGGTACGGTGGTCTAGAGCGCGGAGACCTCCGCCTCACCGAGTAGCGATTCCAGATCTACTCTAAAGAAAACGGCCTCCGGAATCTCCCGTAAAAATTTGAGGCAGATCCAATGGTAGGATCAAAAGTTACGGCCTTTTCGTACCGGTACTTTCATCTCTAGCGAAGAGACCTCCGCCTCACCGAGTAGCGATTCCACATCTACTGCATGGAAAACGGCGTCCGGAAACTCCTATAAAAATTTGAGGGTGATCCAACGGTCGGATCAAAAGTTACGGCCCTTTCGAACCGGTAACCTGGTCTCGAGAGGAGAGACCTCCGCCTCACCGAGTAGGGATTCCGCATCTACGGCAAGGAAAACAGAGTCCGGAAACTCCTGTAAAAATTTGAGGGCGATCCAACGGTCGGATCCAAAGTTATGGCCCTTTCGAACCGGTACGTTGGTCTCGAGCGCTGAGACCTCGACCTCATCAAGTAGCGATTCCACATCTACTCCAAGGAAAACGGCCTCCGGAATCTCCTGTAAAAATTTGATGGCGATCCAACGGTCGGATCAAAAGTTGCAGCCCTTTCGAACCGGTACGCTGGTCTAGAGCGCTGAGACCTCCGCCTCACCGAGTAGCGATTCCACATCTACTCTATGGAAAACAGGTTTCTGAAACTCCTGTAAAAATTTAAGGGCGATGCAACGGTCGGATCAAAAGTTACGGCAATTTCGAACCGGTACTCTCGTCTCTAGCGAAGAAACCTCCGCCTTACCGAGTAGCGATTTGACATCTACTGCAAGGTAAACAGTGTCCGCAACTCCTGTAAAAATTTCAGGGCGATCTAACGGTCGGATCAAACGTTACGGCCCTTTCGAACCGGTATGGTGGTCTCGAGCGCGGACATCTCCACCTCACCGAGTAGCGATTTGACATCTATAGCAAGGAAAACGGCGTCCGGAAACTCCTGTAAAAATTTGAGGGCCATCCAACGTCGGATCAAAAGTTACGGCCCTTTTGAACCGCTACTCTCGTCTCTAGCGAAGAGACCTTCGCCTCACCGAGTAGCGATTCCACATCTACTGCATGGAAAACGGCGTCCGGAAACTCCTATAAAAATTTGAGGGCGATCCAACGGTCGGATCAAAAGTTACGGCCCTTTCGAACCGGTAACCTGGTCTCGAGAGGAGAGACCTCCGCCTCACCGAGTAGGGATTCCACATCTACGGCAAGGAAAACAGAGTCCGGAAACTCTTGTAAAAATTTGAGGGCAATCCAACGGTCGGATCCAAAGTTATGGCCCTTTCGAACCGGTACGTTGGTCTCGAGCGCAGAGACCTCGACCTCATCGAGTAGCTATTTGACATCTACTGCAAGGAAAACGGCCTCCGGAATCTCCTGTAAAAATTTGATGGCGATCCAACGGTCGGATCAAAAGTTGCAGCCCTTTCGAACCGGTACGCTGGTCTAGAGCGCTGAGACCTCCGCCTCACCGAGTAGCGATTCCACATCTACTCTACGGAAAACAGGTTTCTGAAACTCCTGTAAAAATTTAAGGGCGATGCAACGGTCGGATCAAAAGTTACGGCCATTTCGAACCGGTACTCTCGTCTCTAGCGAAGACACCTCTGCCTTACCGAGTAGCGATTTGACATCTACTGCAAGGTAAACAGTGTCCGCAACTCCTGTAAAAATTTAAGGGCGATCTAACGGTCGGATCAAACGTTACGGCCCTTTCGAACCGGTATGGTGGTCTCGAGCGCGGACATCTCCGCCTCACCGAGTAGCGATTTGACATCTATAGCAAGGAAAACGGCGTCCGGAAACTCCTGTAAAAATTTGAGGGCCATCCAACGTCGGATCAAAAGTTACGGCCCTTTTGAACCGCTACTCTCTCGTCTCTAGCGAAGAGACCTCCGCCTTAGCGAGTAGCGATTCCACATCTACTGCAAGGAAAACGGCGTCCGGAAACTCCTGTAAAAATTTGAGGGCGATCCAACGGTCGGATCAAAAGTTACGGCCCTTTCGAACCGTTACGCTGGTCTAGAGCGCTGAGACCTCCGCCTCACCGAGTAGCGATTCCACATCTACTCTACGGAAAACAGGTTTCTGCAACTCCTGTAAAAATTTGAGGGCGATGCAACGGTCGCATCAAAAGTTGCGGCCATTTCGAACCGTTACTCTCGTCTCTAGCGAAGAGACCTCCGCCTCACCGAGTAGCGATTTGACATCTACAACAAGGTAAACAGTGTCCGCAACTCCTGTAAAAATTTGAGGGCGATCTAACAGTCGGATGAAACGTTACGGCCCTTTCGAACCGGTACGGTGGCCTCGAGCGAAGAGATCTCCGCCTCACCAACTAGCGATTTGACATCTATAGCAAAGAAAACAGCGTCCGGAAACTCTTGTAAAAATTTGAGGGCCATTCAACGGTAGGATCAAAAGTTACGGCCCTTTTGAACCGCTACTCTCGTCTCTAGCGAAGAGACCTTCGCCTCACCGAGTAGCGATTCCACATCTACTGCATGGAAAACGGCGTCCGGAAACTCCTGTAAAAATTTGAGGGCGATCCAACGGTCGGATCAAAAGTTACGGCCCTTTCGAACCGGTAACCTGGTCTCGAGAGGAGAGACCTCCGCCTCACCGAGTAGGGATTCCACATCTACGGCAAGGAAAACAGAGTCCGGAAACTCTTGTAAAAATTTGAGGGCCATCCAACGGTCGGATCCAAAGTTATGGCCCTTTCGAACCGGTACGCTGGTCTAGAGCGCTGAGATCGAGCGCAGAGACCTCGACCTCACCAAGTAGCGATTCCACATCTACTCTACGAAAAACAGGTTTCTGCAACTCATGTTAAAATTTGAGGGCGATGCAACGGTCGGATCAAAAGTTACGGCCCTTTTTAACCGATACTCTTGTCTCTAGCGAAGAGACCTCCGCCTCACCGAGTAGCGATTCCACATCTACTGCATGAATAACAGCGTGCGAAAACTCCTGTAAAAATTTGAAGGCGATCCAACGGTCGGATCAAAAGTTACAGCCTTTTCGAACCGGTACGCTGGTCTAGAGCGGTGAGCCCTCCGCCTCACCGAGTAGCGATTTGACATCAACTCTAAAGAAAACGGCCTCCGGAATCTCTTGTAAAAATTTGAGAGCGATCCAACGGTCGGATCAAAAGTTAAGGCCATTTCGAACCGGTACTCTCGTCTCTAGCGAAGAGACCTCCGCCTCACCAAGTAGCGATTTTACATCTACTGCATGGTAAACAGTGTCCGCAACTCCTGTAAAAATTTAAGGGCGATCTAACGGTCGGATCAAACGTTACGGCCCTTTCGAACCGGTACGGTGGTCTCGAGCGCGGAGATCTCCGCCTCATCGAGTAGCGATTTGACATCTATAGCAAGGAAAACGGCGTCTGGAAACTCCTGTAAAAATTTGAGGGCCATCCAACGTCGGATCAAAAGTTACGGCCCTTTTGAACCGCTACTCTCGTCTCTAGTGAAGAGACCTCCGCCTCACCGAGTAGCGATTCCACATCTACTACAAGGAAAACGGCGTCCGGAAACTCCTGTAAAAATTTGAGGGCGATCCAACGGTCGGATCAAAAGTTACGGCCCTTTCGAACCGGTACGCTGGTCTAGAGCGCTGAGACCTCCGCCTCACCGAGTAGCGATTCCACATCTACTCTACGGAAAACAGGTTTCTGCAACTCCTGTAAAAATTTGAGGGCGATGCAACGGTCGGATCAAAAGTTACGGCCATTTCGAACCGTTACTCTCGTCTCTAGCGAAGAGACCTCCGCCTCACCGAGTAGCGATTTGACATCCACTACAAGGTAAACAGTGTCCGCAACTCCTGTAAAAATTTGAGGGCGATCTAACGGTCGGATGAAACGTTACGGCCCTTTCGAACCGGTACGGTGGCCTCGAGCGAAGAGATCTCCGCCTCACCAACTAGCGATTTGACATCTATAGCAAGGAAAACGGAGTCCGGAAACTCCTGTAAAAATTTAAGGGCTATCCAACGGTCGGATCAAAAGTTACGGCCCTTTCGTACCGGTACTGTCGTCTCTAGCGAAGAGACCTCCGCCTCACCGAGTAGCGATTCCACTGCTACTGCAAGGAAAACGGCCTCCGAAAACTCCTGTAAAAATTTGATGGCGATCCAACGGTCCGATCAAAAGTTACGGCCCTTTCGAACCGGTACGGTGGTCTGGAGTGCTGAGACCTCCGCCTCACCGAGTAGCGATTCCACATTTACTCTAAAGAAAACGGCCTCCGGAATCTCCCGTAAAAATTTGAGGCCGATCCAACGGTCGGATCAAAAGTTACGGCCCTTTCGTATCGGTACTCTCGTCTCTAGCGAAAAGACCTCCGCCTCACCGAGTAGCGATTCCACATCTACTGCATGGAAAACAGCGTGCGGAAACTCCTGTAAAAATTTGAGGGCGATCCAACGGTCGGATCAAAAGTTACGGCCCTTTCGAACCGGTACGCTGGTCTAGAGCGGTGAGACCTCCGCCTCACTGAGTAGCGATTCCACATCTACTCTACGGAAAACAGGTTTCTGCAACTTCTGTAAAAATTTGAGGGCGATCTAACGGTCGGATAAAACGTTACGGCCCTTTCGAACCGCTACGGTGGCCTCGAGCGCAGAGATCTCCGCCTCACCAACTAGCGATTTGACATCTATAGCAAGGAAAACGGCGTCCGGAAACTCCTGTAAAAATTTGAGGGCCATTCAACGGTCGGATCAAAAGTTACGGCCCTTTTGAACCGCTACTCTCGTCTATAGCGAAGAGACCTCCGTCTCACCGAGTAGCGATTCCACATCTACTACAAGGAAAACGGCGTCCGGAAACTCCTGAAAAAATTTGAGGGCGATCCAACGATCGGATCAAAAGTTACGGCCCTTTCGAACCGGTACGCTGGTCTAGAGCGCTGAGACCTCCGCCTCACCGAGTAGCGATTCCACATCTACTCTACGGAAAACAGGTTTCTGCAACTCATGTTAAAATTTCAGGGCGATGCAACGGTCGGATCAAAAGTTACGGCCCTTTTTAACCGATACTCTTGTCTCTAGCGAAGAGACCTCTGCCTCACCGAGTAGCGATTCCACATCTACTGCATGAAAAACAGCGTGCGGAAACTCCTGTAAAAATTTGAGGGCGATCCAACGGTCGTATCAAAAGTTACAGCCTTTTCGAACCGGTACGCTAGTCTAGAGCGCAGTGACCTCCGCCCCACCGAGTAGCGATTTGACATCAACTCTAAAGAAAACGGCCTCCGGAATCTCTTGTAAAAATTTGAGGGTGATCCAACGGTCGGATAAAAAGTTACGGCCCTTTCGAATTGCTACGCTGGTCTCGAGTGCAGAGACCTCCGCCTCACCGAGTAGCGATTCTACATCTACAGCAAGGAAAACGGAGTCCGGAAACTCCTGTAAAAATTTGAGGGCGATCCAACGGTCGGATCAAAAGTTACGGCCATTTCGAACCGTTACTCTCGTCTCTAGCGAAGAGACCTCCGCCTCACCGAGTAGCGATTTGACATCCACTACAAGGTAAACAGTGTCCGCAACTCCTGTAAAAATTTGAGGGCGATCTAACGGTCGGATGAAACGTTACGGCCCTTTCGAACCGGTACGGTGGCCTCGAGCGAAGAGATCTCCGCCTCACCAACTAGCGATTTGACATCTATAGCAAGGAAAACGGAGTCCGGAAACTCCTGTAAAAATTTAAGGGCTATCCAACGGTCGGATCAAAAGTTACGGCCCTTTCGTACCGGTACTGTCGTCTCTAGCGAAGAGACCTCCGCCTCACCGAGTAGCGATTCCACTGCTACTGCAAGGAAAACGGCCTCCGAAAACTCCTGTAAAAATTTGATGGCGATCCAACGGTCCGATCAAAAGTTACGGCCCTTTCGAACCGGTACGGTGGTCTGGAGTGCTGAGACCTCCGCCTCACCGAGTAGCGATTCCACATTTACTCTAAAGAAAACGGCCTCCGGAATCTCCCGTAAAAATTTGAGGCCGATCCAACGGTCGGATCAAAAGTTACGGCCCTTTCGTATCGGTACTCTCGTCTCTAGCGAAAAGACCTCCGCCTCACCGAGTAGCGATTCCACATCTACTGCATGGAAAACAGCGTGCGGAAACTCCTGTAAAAATTTGAGGGCGATCCAACGGTCGGATCAAAAGTTACGGCCCTTTCGAACCGGTACGCTGGTCTAGAGCGGTGAGACCTCCGCCTCACTGAGTAGCGATTCCACATCTACTCTACGGAAAACAGGTTTCTGCAACTTCTGTAAAAATTTGAGGGCGATCTAACGGTCGGATAAAACGTTACGGCCCTTTCGAACCGCTACGGTGGCCTCGAGCGCAGAGATCTCCGCCTCACCAACTAGCGATTTGACATCTATAGCAAGGAAAACGGCGTCCGGAAACTCCTGTAAAAATTTGAGGGCCATTCAACGGTCGGATCAAAAGTTACGGCCCTTTTGAACCGCTACTCTCGTCTATAGCGAAGAGACCTCCGTCTCACCGAGTAGCGATTCCACATCTACTACAAGGAAAACGGCGTCCGGAAACTCCTGAAAAAATTTGAGGGCGATCCAACGATCGGATCAAAAGTTACGGCCCTTTCGAACCGGTACGCTGGTCTAGAGCGCTGAGACCTCCGCCTCACCGAGTAGCGATTCCACATCTACTCTACGGAAAACAGGTTTCTGCAACTCATGTTAAAATTTCAGGGCGATGCAACGGTCGGATCAAAAGTTACGGCCCTTTTTAACCGATACTCTTGTCTCTAGCGAAGAGACCTCTGCCTCACCGAGTAGCGATTCCACATCTACTGCATGAAAAACAGCGTGCGGAAACTCCTGTAAAAATTTGAGGGCGATCCAACGGTCGTATCAAAAGTTACAGCCTTTTCGAACCGGTACGCTAGTCTAGAGCGCAGTGACCTCCGCCCCACCGAGTAGCGATTTGACATCAACTCTAAAGAAAACGGCCTCCGGAATCTCTTGTAAAAATTTGAGGGTGATCCAACGGTCGGATAAAAAGTTACGGCCCTTTCGAATTGCTACGCTGGTCTCGAGTGCAGAGACCTCCGCCTCACCGAGTAGCGATTCTACATCTACAGCAAGGAAAACGGAGTCCGGAAACTCCTGTAAAAATTTGAGGGCGATCCAACGGTCGGATCAAAAGTTACGGCCATTTCGAACCGTTACTCTCGTCTCTAGCGAAGAGACCTCCGCCTCACCGAGTACCGATTCCACATCTACTGCACGGAAAACGGCGTGCGGAAACTCCTGTAAAAATTTGAGGGCGATCCAACGGTCGGATCAAAACTTACGGCCCTTTCGAACCGGTACGCTGGTCTAGAGCGCTGAGACCTCCGCCTCACCGAGTAGCGATTCCACATCGACTCTACAGAAAACAGGTTTCTGGAAATCCTGTAAAAACTTGAGGGCGATCCAACGGTCGGATCAAAAGTTACGGCCCTTTTGAACCGGTACTCTCGTCTCTAGCGCAGAGACCTCCTCCTCATCAAGTAGCGATTCCACATCTACTCCAAGGGAAACGGCCTCCGGAATCTCCTGTAAAAATTTGAGGGCGATCCAACGGTCGGATCAAAAGTTACGGCCATTTCGAACCGGTACTCTCGTCTTTATCGAAGAGACCTCCGCCTCACCGAGTAGCGCTTCCACATCTCTACTGCATGCAAAACAGCGTCCGGAAACTCCTGTAAAAATTTTAGGGCGATCCAACGGTCAGATCAAAAGTTACGGCCATTTTGAACTGGTACTCTCGTCTCTAACGAAGAGACCTCCACCTCACCGAGTAGCGATTCCATATCTACTGCAAGGAAAACGGCGTCCGGAAACTCCTGTAAAAATTTGAGGGCGATCCAACGGTCGGATCAAAAGTTACGGCCCTTTCGAACCGGAAACCTGGTCTCGAGAGCAAAGACCTCCGCCTCACCGAGTAGCGATTCCACATCTACTGGAAGGAAAATGGTATCCGAAACTCCTGTAAAAATTTGTGGGCGGTCCAACGATCGGATCAAAAGTTCCGGCCCTTTCGAACCGGTACGCTGGTCTAGAGCGCTGAGACCTCCGCCTCACCGAGAAGCGATTCCACATCTACCCTACGGAAAACAGGTTTCTGCAACTCATGTTAAAATTTGAGGGCCATGCGACGGTCGGATCAAAAGTTACGGCCTTTTTTAACCGATACTCTCGTCTCTAGCGAATAGACCTCCGCCTCACCGAGTAGCGATTCCACATCTACTGCAAGGAAAACGGCGTCCGGAAACTCCTGTAAAAATTTGAGGGCGATCCAACGGTCGGATCAAAAGTTACGGCCCTTTCGAACTGGTACGCTGGTCTCGAGCGTAGAGACCTTCGCCCCACCGAGTAGCGATTCCACATCTACTCCAAGGGAAACGGCCTCTGGAATCTCCTGTAAAAATTTGAGGGCGATCCAACGGTCGGATCAAAAGTTACGGCCCTTTGGAACCGGTACTCTCGTCTCTAGCGCTGAGACCTCCGTCTCACCGAGTACCATTTCCACTTCTACTGCATGGAAAACGGCATCCGAAAACTCCTGTAAAAATTTAAGGGCGACCAACGGTCGGATCAAAAGTTACGGCCCTTTTGAAGCGCTACGCTGGTCTCCAGTGCAGAGACCTCCGCCTCACAGAGTAGCGATTCCACTTCTGCTGCAAGGAAAACAACGACCGGAAACTCCTGTAAAAATTTGAGGGCGATCCAACGGTCGGATCAAAAGTTACGGCCCTTTCGAACTGGTACAGTGGTCTCGAGCGCAAAGACCTCCGCCTCACCGAGTAGCGATTCCACATCTACACCAAGGGAAACGCCCTCCAGAATCTCGTGTAAAAATTTGAGGGCGATCCAACGGTCGGATCAAAAGTTACAGCCCCTTTGAACCGGTACTCTCGTCCTTAGCGAAGAGAGCTCCGCCTCCCCGAGTAGCGAGTCCACTTCTGTTGCAAGGAAAACGGCGTCCGGAAACTCTTGTAAAAATTTGAGGGCGATGCAACGTAGGATCAAAAGTTACAGCCCTTTCAAACCGTACGCTGGTCTAGAGCGCTCAGACCTCTGCCTCACCGAGTAGCGATTCCACATCTACTATAAGGAAAACAGGTTTCAGAAACTCCTGTAAAAATTTGAGGGTGATTCAACGGTCGGATCAAAACTTACGGCCCTTTCGAACCGCAACTCTCGTCTCTAGCGAAGAGACCTCTGCCTCATCGAGTAGCGATTCCACATCTACTGCAAGGAAAACGGCGTCCAGAAACTCCTGTAAAAATTTGAGGGCGATCCAACTGTCGAATTAAAAGTTACGGCCCTTTCGAACCGCAAACCTAGTCTCGAGAACAGAGACCTCTGCCTCACCGAGTAGCGCTTCCACATCTACTACAAGGAAGAGAGCGTCCAAAACTCCCGTAAAAGTTTGAGGGCGATCCAACGGTCGGATCAAAAATTACGGCCCTTTTGAACCGGTACTCTCGTCTTTAGCAAAGAGACATCCGCCTCACCGAGTAGTGCTTCCACTTCTGCTGCAATGAAAACGGTGTCCGGAAACTCCTGTAAAAATTTGAGGGCGATCCAACGGTCGGATCCAAAGTTACAGTCCTTTCGAACCGGTACGCTGGTATAGAGCGCTGAGACCTCAGCCTCACCGAGTAGCGATTCCACATCTACACTACGGAAAACAGGTTTCAGAAACTCCTGTAGAAATTTGAGGGTGATCCAACGGTCGGATCAAAAGTTATGGCCCTATCGAATTGCTACGCTGGTCTCGAGTGCAGAGACCTCTGCGTCACCGAGTAGCGATTCCACTTCTGCTGCAAGGAAATGGCGTCCCGAAACTCCTATAAATATTTGAGGGCGAACCAACAGTCGGATCAAAAGTTACGGCCATTTCGAACCGTTACTCTCGTCTCTAGCGAAGAGACCTCCGCCTCCCCGAGTAGCGATTCCACATCTACTGCATGGAAAACGGCGTGCGGAAACTCCTGTAAAAATTTGAGGGCGATCCAACGGTCGGATCAAAAGTTACGGCCCTTTCGAACCGGTACGTTGGTCGCGAGCGCAGAGACCTCTGCCTCACCGAGTAGCGATTCCACATCTACTCCAAGGGAAACGGCCTCCGGAATCTCTTGTAAAAATTTGAGGGCGATCCAACGGTAGGATCAAAAGTTACGGCCCTTTTGAACAGGTACTCTCGTCCTTAACGAAGAGACCTCCGCCTCACCGAGTAGCGATTCCACTTCTGCTGCAAGGAAAACGGCGTCTGGAAACTCTTGTAAAAATTTGAGGGTGATCCAACGGTCGGATCAAAAGTTATGGCCCTTTGGAACCGGTACTCTCGTCTCTAGCAAAGAGACCTCCGCCTCACCGAGTAGCGATTCCATATCTCTACTGCATGGTAAACGGCGTGTGGAAACTCCTGTAAAAATTTGAGGGCGATCCAACGGTCGGATCAAACGTTAAGGCACTTTCGAACCAGTATGGTGGTCTCGAGCGCAGAGACCTCCGCTTCACCGAGTAGCGATTCCACATCTACTACAAGGAAAACGGCGTCCGAAAACTCCTGTAAAAATTTGAGGGCGATCCAACGGTCGGATCAAAAGTTACGGCCCTTTCGAACCGGTACGCTGGTCTAGAGCGCTGAGTCCTCCGCCTCACCGAGTAGCGATTCCACATCTACTCTACGAAAAACAGGTTTCTGGAAATCCTGAAAAAATTTGAGGGCGATCCAACGGTCGGATGAAAAGTTACGCCTTTTGGAACCGGTACTCTCGTCTCTAGCAAAGAGACCTCTGCCTCACCGAGTAGCGATTTCAAATTTACTGCAAGGAAAACGGCGTCCCCAAACTCCTGTAAAAATTTAAGGGCCATCCAACGGTCAGATCAAAAGTTACGGCCCTATCGAACCGGTACTCTCGTCTCTAGCGAAGAGACCTCCGCCTCCCCGAGTAGCGATTCCACACCTCTACTGCAAGGAAAACAGCGTCCGGAAACTCCTGTAAAAATTTGAGGGCGATCCAACGGTCGGATCAAAAGTTACGGCCCTTTTTAACCGGTACTCTCGTCTCTAGCGAAGAGACCTCCGCCTCACCGAGAAGCGATTCCATATCTACTGCAAGGAAAACGGCGTCCGGAAACTCCTGTAAAAATTTGAGGGCGATCCAACGGTCGGATCAAACATTACGGCCCTTTCGAACCAGTACGCTGGTCTAGAGAGCTGAGACCTCCGCCTCACCGAGTAGCGATTGGACATCTACTCTACGAAAAACAGCGTCTGGAAACTCCTGTAAAAATTTGAGGGCCATCCAACGGTCGGATCAAAAGTTACGGCCCTTTTTAACCGGCGCTCTCGTCTCTAGCGAAGAGACCTCCGCCTCACCGAGTAGCGATTCCACATCTACTGCAAGGAACACAGCGTCCGGAAACTACAGTAAAAATTTGAGGGCGATCCAACGGTCGGATCAAAAGGTACGGCCCTTTGGAACGGGTACGCTGGTCTAGAGCGCTGAGACCTTCGCCTCACCGAGTAGCGATTCCACATCTCTACTGCAAGGAAAACAGCGTCCGGAAACTCCTGTAAAAATTTGAGGGCGATCCAACGGTCGGATCAAAAGTTACGGCCCTTTCGAACCGGTACTCTCGCCTTTAGCGAAGAGACGTCCGCCTCACCGAGTAGCGATTCCACACCTCTACTGCAAGGAAAACAGCGTCCGGAAACTCCTGTAAAAATTTGAGGGCGATCCAACGGTCGGATCAAAAGTTACGGCCCTTTGGAACCGGTACTCTCGTCTTTAGCGAAGAGACCTCCGCTTCACCGAGTAGCGATTCCATATCTCTTCTGCATGGAAAACAGCGTGCGGAAACTCCTGTAAAAATTTGAGGGCGATCAAACGGTCGGATCAAAAGTTACGGCCCTTTCGAACCGGTACGCTGGTCTCGAGCGTAGAGACCTCCACCCCACCGAGTACCGATTCCACATCTACTCCAAGGGAAACGGCCTCTGGAATCTCCTGTAAAAATTTGAGGGCGAACCAACGGCCGGATCAAAAGTTATGGCCCTTTCGAACCGGTACTCTCGTCTGTAGTGAAGAGACCTCCGCCTCACCGAGTAGTGATTCCACATCTACTCCAAGGAAAACAGGTTTCGGAAACTACTGTAAAAATTTGAGGGCAATCCAACGGTTGGATCAAAAGTTACGACCCTTTCGAACCGGTACGCTAGTCTAGAGCGCTGAGACCTCCGCCTCATCGAGTAGCGATTCCACATCTACTCTACGGAAAACAGATTTCTGGAACTCCTGTAAAAATTTGAGGGCGATCTAACGGTCAGATCAAAAGTTACGGCCTTTTGGAACCGGCACTCTCGTTTCTAGCGGAGAGACCTCCGCCTCACCGAGTAGTGATTCCACTTGTCTACTGCATGGAGAACGGCGTACGGAAATTCCTGTAAAAATTTGACGGCGATCCAACGGTCGGATCAAAAGTGACGGCCCTTTCAAACCGGTACGCTGGTCTGGAGCGCAGAGAACTCCGCCCCACCGAGTAGCGATTCCACATCTACTCCAGGGGAAACGGCCTGCGGAATCTCCTGTAAAAATTTGAGGGCGATCCAACGGTCGGATCAAAAGTTACGACCCTTTTTAACCGGTACTCTCGTCTCTAGCGAAGAGACCTCCGCCTCACCGAGAAGCGATTCCATATCTACTGCAAGGAAAACGGCGTCCGGAAACTCCTGTAAAAATTTGAGGGCGATCCAACGGTCGGATCAAACATTACGGCCCTTTCGAACCAGTACGCTGGTCTAGAGAGCTGAGACCTCCGCCTCACCGAGTAGCGATTGGACATCTACTCTACGAAAAACAGCGTCTGGAAACTCCTGTAAAAATTTGAGGGCCATCCAACGGTCGGATCAAAAGTTACGGCCCTTTTTAACCGGCGCTCTCGTCTCTAGCGAAGAGACCTCCGCCTCACCGAGTAGCGATTCCACATCTACTGCAAGGAACACAGCGTCCGGAAACTACAGTAAAAATTTGAGGGCGATCCAACGGTCGGATCAAAAGGTACGGCCCTTTGGAACGGGTACGCTGGTCTAGAGCGCTGAGACCTTCGCCTCACCGAGTAGCGATTCCACATCTCTACTGCAAGGAAAACAGCGTTCGGAAACTCCTGTAAAAATTTGAGGGCGATCCAACGGTCGGATCAAAAGTTACGGCCCTTTCGAACCGGTACTCTCGCCTTTAGCGAAGAGACGTCCGCCTCACCGAGTAGCGATTCCATACCTCTACTGCAAGGAAAACATCGTCCGGAAACTCCTGTAAAAATTTGAGGGCGATCCAACGGTCGGATCAAAAGTTACGGCCCTTTGGAACCGGTACTCTCGTCTTTAGTGAAGAGACCTCCGCCTCACCGAGTAGTGATTCCACATCTACTCCAAGGAAAACAGGTTTCGGAAACTACTGTAAAAATTTGAGGGCAATCCAACGGTTGGATCAAAAGTTACGGCCCTTTCGAACCGGTACGCTTGTCTAGAGCGCTGAGACCTCTCCCTTGCCGAGTAGCGATTCCACATCTACTCTACGGTAAACAAGTTTGAGAAACTCCTGTAAAAATTTGAGGGCGATCCAACGGCCGGATCAAAAGTTATGGCCCTTTCGAACCGGTACTCTCGTCTGTAGTGAAGAGACCTCCGCCTCACCGAGTAGTGATTCCACATCTACTCCAAGGAAAACAGGTTTCGGAAACTACTGTAAAAATTTGAGGGCAATCCAACGGTTGGATCAAAAGTTACGGCCCTTTCGAACCGGTACGCTTGTCTAGAGCGCTGAGACCTCTCCCTTGCCGAGTAGCGATTCCACATCTACTCTACGGTAAACAAGTTTTAGAAACTCCTGTAAAAATTTGAGGGCGATCCAACGGTCGGATCAAAAGTTACGGCCCTTTTGAATCGCTACGCTGGTCTCGAGTGCAGAGACCTCCGCCTCACCGAGTAGCAATTCCTATTCTGCTGCAAGGAAAACAGCGTCCGGAATCTTCTGTAAAAATTTGAGGGCGATCCAACGGTCGGATCAAAAGTTACGACCCTTTCGAACCGGTACGCTGGTCTAGAGCGCTGAGACCTCCGCCTCATCGAGTAGCGATTCCACATCTACTCTACGGAAAACAGATTTCTGGAACTCCTGTAAAAATTTGAGGGCGATCGAACGGTCAGATCAAAAGTTCTGGCCTTTTGGAACCGGCACTCTCGTTTCTAGCGGAGAGACCTCCGCCTCACCGAGTAGCGATTCCACTTGTCTACTGCATGGAGAACGGCGTACGGAAATTCCTGTAAAAATTTGAGGGCGATCCAACGGTCGGATCAAAAGTGACGGCCCTTTCGAACCGGTACGCTGGTCTGGAGCGCAGAGACCTCCGTCCCACCGAGTAGCGATTCCACATCTACTCCAGGGGAAACGGCCTGCGGAATCTCCTGTAAAAATTTGAGGGCGATCCAACGGTCGGACCAAAAGTTACGGCCCTTTTTAACCGGTACTCTCGTCTCTAGCGAAGAGACCTCCGCCTCACCGAGAAGCGATTCCATATCTACTGCAAGGAAAACGGCGTCCGGAAACTCCTGTAAAAATTTGAGGGCGATCCAACGGTCGGATCAAAAGTTACGGCCCTTTCGAACCGGTACGCTGGTCTAGAGCGCTAAGACCTCCGCCTCATCGAGTAGTGATTGCACATCTACTCCAAGGAAAACTGGTTTCGAAAACTCCTGTAAAAATTTGAGGGCGATCCAACGGTCGGATCAAAAGTTATGGCCCTTTGAACCGGTACTCTCCCCTTTAGCGAAGAGACCTCCGCCTCACCGAGTAGCGATTCCATATCTCTTCTGCATGGAAAACAGCGTGCGGAAACTCCTGTAAAAATTTGAGGGCGATCAAACGGTCGGATCAAAAGTCACGGCCCTTTCGAACCGGTATGCTGGTCTCGAGCGCAGAGACCTCCGCCCCACCGAGTACCGATTCCACATCTACTGCAAGGAAAACGGCGTCCAGAAACTCCTGTAAAAATTTGAGGGCGATCCAACGGTCGCATCAAAAGTTACGGCCCTTTCGAACCGGTACTCTCGCCTTTAGCGAAGAGACGTCCGCCTCACCGAGTAGCGATTCCACATCTACTGCATGGAAAACGGCGTTCGGAAACTCCTGTAAAAATTTGAGGGCTATCCAACGGTCAGATCAAAAGTTACGGCCCTTTCGAACCGGTACGCTGGTCTAGAGCGCCGAGACACCGCTGCCTCACCGAGTAGTGATTGCACATCTACTCCAAGGAAAACAGGTTTCGAAAACTCCTGTAAAAATTTGAGGGCGATCCAACGGTCGGATCAAAAGTTACGGCCCTTTCGAACCGGTACGCTGGTCTAGAGCGCTGAGACCTCCGCCTCACCGAGTAGCGATTCCAAATCTACTACAAGGAAAACGACGTCTGCAAACTCTTGTAAAAATTTGAGTGCCATCCAACGGTCAGATCAAAAGTTACGGCCCTATCGAACCGGTACTCTCGTCTCTAGCGAAGAGACCTCCGCCTCCCCGAGTAGCGATTCCACATCTACTGCAAGGAAAACGGCGTCCGGAAACTCCTGTAAAAATTTGAGGGCGATCCAACGGTCGGATCAAAAGTTACAGCCCTTTCGAACCGGTACGCTGGTCTAGAGCGATGAGACCTCCGCCTCACCGAGTAGCGATTCCACATCTACTCTACGGAAAACAGGTTTCTGGAAATCCTGCAAAAATTTGAGGGCGATCTAACGGTCAGATCAAAAGTTACGACCCTTTGGAACCGGTACTCTCGTTTCTAGCGGAGAGACCTCCGCCTCACCGAGTAGCGGTTCCACATGTCTACTGCATGGAGAACGGCGTACGGAAATTCCTGTAACAATTTGAGGGCGATCCAAAGGTCGGATCAAACGTTACGGCCCTTTTGAACCGGTACGCTGGTCTAGAGAGCTGAGACCTCCGCCTCACCGAGTAGCGATTGGACATCTACTCTACGGAAAACAGCGTCTGGAAACTCCTGTAAAACTTTGAGGGCCATCCAATGGTCAGATCAAAAGTTACGGCCCTTTTTAACCGGTGCTCTCGTCTGTAGCGAAGAGACCTCCGCCTCACCGAGTAGCGATTCCACATCTACTGCAAGGAAAATAGCGTCCGGAAACTACAGCAAAAATTTGAGGGCGATCCAACGGTCGGATCAAAAGGTACGGCCCTTTGGAACCGGTACGCTGGTCTAGAGCGCTGAGACCTTCGCCTCACCGAGTAGCGATTCCACATCTCTACTGCATGGAAAACAGCGTCCGGAAACTCCTGTAAAAATTTGAGGGCGATCCAACGGTCGGATCAAAAGTTACGGCCCTTTCGAACTGGTACAGTGGTCTCGAGCGCAGAGACCTCCGCCTCACCGAGTAGCGATTCTACATCTACACCAAGGGGAACGCCCTCCAGAATCTCGTGTAAAAATTTGAGGGCGATCCAACGGTCGGATCAAAAGTTACGGCCCCTTTGAACCGGTACTCTCGTCCTTAGCGAAGAGACCTACGCCTCACCGAGAAGCGATTCCATATCTACTACAAGGAAAACGGCGTCCGGAAACTCCTGTAAAAATTTGAGGGCGATCCAACGGTCGGATCAAACGTTACGGCCCTTTCGAACCGGTACGCTGGTCTAGAGAGCTCAGACCTCCGCCTCACCGAGTAGCGATTGGACATCTACTTTACGGAAAACAGCGTCTGGAAACTCCTGTAAAAATTTGAGGGCCATCCAATGGTCGTATCAAAAGTTACGGCCCTTTCGAACTGGTACAGTGGTCTCGAGCGCAGAGACCTCCGCCTCACCGAGTAGCGATTCTACATCTACACCAAGGGAAACGCCCTCCAGAATCTCGTGTAAAAATTTGAGGGCGATCCAACGGTCGGATCAAAAGTTACGGCCCCTTTGAACCGGTACTCTCGTCCTTAGCGAAGAGACCTACGCCTCACCGAGAAGCGATTCCATATCTACTACAAGGAAAACGGCGTCCGGAAACTCCTGTAAAAATTTGAGGGCGATCCAACGGTCGGATCAAACGTTACGGCCCTTTCGAACCGGTACGCTGGTCTAGAGACCTCAGACCTCCGCCTCACCGAGTAGCGATTGGACATCTACTTTACGGAAAACAGCGTCTGGAAACTCCTGTAAAAATTTGAGGGCCATCCAACGGTCGTATCAAAAGTTACGGCCCATTTTAACCGGTGCTCTCGTCTCTAGCGAAGAGACCTCCGCCTCACCGAGTAGCGATTCCACATCTACTGCAAGGAAAACAGCGTCCGGAAACTACAGTAAAAATTTGAGGGCGATCCAACGGTCGGATCAAAAGTTATTGCCCTTTGAACCGGTACTCTCCCCTTTAGCGCAGAGACCTCCGCCTCACTGAGTAGCGATTCCACATCTACTGCAAGGAAAACGCCGTTCGGAAACTCCTGTAAAAATTTGAGGGCAATCCAACGGTCGGATCAAAAGTTACGGCCCTTTCGAACCGGTACGCTGGTCTAGAGCGCTGAGACCTCTGCCTCATCGAGTAGTGATTGCACATCTACTCCAAGAAAAACAGGTTTCGAAAACTCCTGTAAAAATTTGAGGGCGATTCAACGGTCGGAACAAAAGTTACGGCCCTTTCGAATCGGTACTCTCGCCTTTAGCGAAGAGACGTCCGCCTCACCGAGTAGCGATTCCACATCTACTGCGAGGAAAACGGCGTTCGGAAACTCCTGTAAAAATTTGAGGGCGATCCAACGGTCGGATCCAAAGTTACGACCCTTTCGAACCGGTACACTGGTTTAGAGCGCTGAGACCTCCGCCTCACCGAGTAGTGATTGCACAACTACTCCAAGGAAAACAGGTTTCGAAAACTCCTGTAAAAATTTGAGGGCGATCCAACGGTCGGATCAAAAGTTACGGCCCTTTCGAACTGGTACAGTGGTCTCGAGCGCAGAGACCTCCGCCTCACCGAGTAGCGATTCCACATCTACTGCAAGGAAAACGGCGTCCGGAAACTCGTGTAAAAATTTTAGGGCGATCCAACGGTCGGATCAAAAGTTACGGCCCTTTCGAATCGCTACACTGGTCTCGAGTGCAGAGACCTTTGCCTCACCGAGTAGCGATTCCACATCTACTCTACGAAAAACAGGTTTCTGAAATTGTAAAAATTTGAGGGCGATCCAACGGTCGGATCAAAGGTACGACCCTTTTTAACCTCTACTCTCATCTCTATCGAAGAGACCTCCGCCTCACCGAGTAGCGATTCCATATCTGCTGGAAGGAAAACGGCGTTCGGAAACTCCTGTAAAAATTTGAGGGCGATCCAATGGTCAGATCAAAAGTTATGGCCCTTTCGAACCGGTACTCTCTCCTTTAGCAAAGAGACCTCCGCCTCACCGAGTAGCGATTCCACATCTACTGCAAGGAAAACGGCGTTCGGAAACTCGTGTAAAAATTTTAGGGCGATCCAACGGTCGGATCAAAAGTTACGGCCCTTTAGAACCGGTACGCTGGTCTCGAGCGCAGAGACCTCCGCCCCACCGAGTAGCGATTCCATATGTACTACAAGGGAAACGGCCTCCGGAAACTCAGGTAAAAATTTTAGGGCGGTGCAACGGTCGGATCAAAAGTTACGGCCCTTTCGAATCGCTACGCTGGTCTCGAGTGCAGAGACCTTTGCCTCATCGAGTAGCGATTCCACATCTACTCTACGAAAAACAGGTTTATGAAACTGTAAAAATTTGAGGGCGATCCAACGGTCGGATCAAAAGTTATGGCCCTTTTGAACCGGTACTCTCGTCTCTAGCGAAAAGACCTCGGCCTCACTGAGTAGCGATTCCACATCTACAACAAGGAAAACGGCGTCCGGAAACTCCTGTAAAAATTTGAGGGCGATCCAACGGTCGGATCAAAAGTTACGGCCCTTTCGAACCGGTACGCTGGTCTAGAGCGCTGAGACCTCCGCCGCACCGAGTACCGATTCCACATCTACTCTACGGAAAACAAGTTTCTGGAACTCCTGTAAAAATTTGAGGGCGATCCAATGGTCGGATCAAAGTTACGGCCCTTTTTAACCTGTACTCTTGTCTCTAGCGAAGAGACCTCCGCCTCACCGAGCAGCGATTCCACATCT
>Ga0325402_1000739_pt1 | contig 24466 bp, 9 predicted proteins | sample PopdelMetagenome_22_FD_207212 | JGI IMG/M metagenome (GOLD analysis project Ga0325402, IMG submission 207212) | Populus deltoides microbial communities from Bellville, Georgia, United States - Xylem-PdKOR-R3 | ecosystem: Host-associated > Plants > Phyllosphere > Stem > Wood/Secondary xylem...
AATCATCAAGATGTAGAGCTTGATTTAGATTTTATTTTATTTTAAATTATGTTTTGATATTAACTTAGTTAAATTTGGATAACTCAACATGTTGATTCATAACTTAGTTATGTGTTGGTTAGGTGAACTGTATTTTGATGTTGGAAAACTATTTATTTATGATTGTGTGAATTGCAGTTTTTTCTAGTGAAGAGAGTTGAAAACTATCACAAGATACTTATGTTAGAGAAGTCGAAGATTCCTTCTACAACACACGAGTTGCAATTAGCATCTATAACTTGTGTGTTGTAGATTGTATCTATGACAATGGAATTGCATAAGACATTCGTGACTTGCATGATACACATGCCAATTATAATACTCTCGACTATACTAGATTTTGGAATGAGGAAAAGGGTGTATGGTTGGAGGCTAGTATGAGGAAAGGGAGACATAAGGTTTTAAGGGTTTTTTTTTTTTAAAAAAAAAAACTAGAGTTAACTTACAAGAATAAAAATAAATTGCATGTGATAAATTATTGAAGATACCAAAGGATCCATGTACAACATCAAAGTTTTAAAATAATTAATGTTTCCACACCCACACTTCAATTCTTTAATATTTCTTCGTTGTGTGTTCACTTTTCAGAACTATAAATCACTATCGAAAAGAATAAATTTGCAATACACTGTCTCATTAATAACTACTGTTTTTTTTTTTTAGGCTAGTGAAAGTATGGACAGTCCACGAGCGTCCAGGTATGGAAAAAAAAAAGAAGACAAAAAGCAAATGATATTTTTGGACTGCAAGGAGGTCGTGAGATTGGGTTAAAATTATTGATGCGAACCTAGTATTATTGATATAAACCTCATGATTATATATTCATGCAATCCATACTCAAAATTAAAATTTAATTTTAAAAAATCAAAAAAGGTTTGATAGGTATGTGAAACAATAAAAATAAGTCCCAAGACACTTATACCATTGAAATTAAATCAAATAACTCCACAAAGTCAGTTAATCTTAGATAAATTGGTTTAGTGGCATATTCAGTAAATATTTTTCAACTCTCGGTAAAATGCCGATGGACTTTATCCGTCTATGAAGGCATCGATGATTGCAGCATTTTTAGTAAATGTTTCTCAACTCTCGGTAAAATGCCGACGGACTTTATCCGTATGTGAAGGCGTCGGTGATTGTGGCATTTTTAGTAAATATTTCTCAACTCTCGGTAAAATGCAAACGGAGATAATCTGTCGGTAAATCCGTCGGTGGGATTTTTTAGTTTTTTTTAAAAAAATATTATTTAGAATAAATAATATAAAATTATATAAATTAATAGTAAAAAAACCAATTATGCAAATAAAATTTTATTAAACATCAAAAATAAAAATATAAAGTTAAATAATATTCATTATAAATTTAATGTGTTTCCAAAAAACATTAAACTAGAACATGGCGGAGATGGAGGAGGAGGAGGAGGAGGAGGAGGAGGCTGGTTGTTCCCGGGACCATACAGCCAAAAAGGAGGGCGCACATGTATCATCCTTCTGTGATGTATTGTTCATGACCATTTGGCAGAGTTGTTCATAATTCGCCGAGAGTCGTATTTTTCGGCAAGAGGAGCCGTGTGTTGTTTATAATTCGCTGATAGTTGCTCGTACTTTTCTAGTGAGATGAGCCGTGTGTTGCTGCAAGGCCACGAACTCTTTAGATTGGGTGCTCGATACTGATTGAGAGCTCCCAACAGTTGAGACACTACGGGCCGCCCACAACTTCTTGGTGGTGGTGTAGGAGAGCTCGTATACCAGATTTTTATCGGGTCCACTGGACGATCCTACCTCCATCCACAAATCCAAGTATTAAAGTATATGTTTAAACCCTAATGTAAAATGAACAAAATGATTGGTAAAGGGTTTTTGGCATTTGGCTAGTGTTTGGAGGAGAAAAGAATGGGGAAAACTCATTTGGTTGGAGGAGGAGAGAAGTTTGAGGCATTCCTGGTGTTGTAGGAAAGATCGGCAAGTGGTTGATGGTGGCAACTACGGCTTAGGTGTGGCAGAGAAACTGGCCAAAGTGGTGGCCAAGAAGGGGGAAAGAAAAAACTAGCTAGAATTTAGTCTCCTAAAATTCCAATATTCTCAATTAAGCTCCCAAACTTAATTTTTCACTAATTAAGCTCTTAATAAAATTAATTTGACCCATTTAAAATATAATTAAGTCCTTGCACCTAATCAAATCCTTTAATTAGATCGAATTTAATTCTTAAACATAACTAATCATTTAATTTGATCCATGATTAAATCAAATTTGCATATTAAAAATCTAATTATATCTTTAGACTTAAAAATTATACAAATTTGTTCAATAATAATTTGATTTAATTATATCATAGTCTCATAAAAATACTTTAGGTCTTGTTTTATAATTTTATAATGGACTCCAAGATGCTGGGTTGGATGGTATGATCAGATTTGTTTATGGTAACAGTCAATAGAATTAGTGAGGAGAAATAAATAATTCACGGGGAGGTGGAATCAAAGAAAAGATTGTCTCCAAAACCAAATTTGTGGGGGCCTCTCATAGTAGTAGGCAGTAGCTGGGTTTCCTTGGGCTTTGGGTCGCGGCTTCAGCTTTCAGAAATAAATAATTCATGCTGAAGCCGTGACCCAAAGCCCAAGGAAACCCAGCTTTCAGATTCTAGTGGCTAGTCAAATCTTCATAATCTCCTGCACCACAATACTTTTAATATTATTATTGTTAATGACCTTGATTAAAATGCGCACGAAAAGATAATCGTGGAAAGATACATATTATCTATATAAACTGCACAACTTTTGAAAAACTGCATAATTTCTTTGAACATGCCAAAAAGGTTAGGAGGGGGAGATATCGCCCGCATCCCGCGGAAAAGAAAAAACAACAACGTTCACATGACAAAGAGGTTAGTATTACTTGATGAATGATTACTCTTTTTTTTTATTTTATAATTTGCATTTGATGAATGATTGCAGGAAATAAATAATAATAATAATAATAATAATAATAATAATAATAATAGTAGTAGTGATGATATTAATTAGTGATAATAATAATTATGCTCATAATAATAATAACAACGACAACTAATTTCTGAGTCATTCCTCAAATTTATTTTTTTTCTTTTCAAAATAAAACTATAAAATAAAAAAAACAAGAAGACTGATGACTTGAAAATGTAGGCTAGAAAGGATTTCAAATATATAGAAAGATCAAGCTGCAATTCTAGACAAATTAGAACTCTAATTGTAGCATATTATACCCAAACCTAGAGAGATAATATAGATTCAAGGTCAAATTAAATCATTATTGAACAAATATGCATAATTTCTAAGTTCAAAGACATAATTAGATTTTTAATAGGCCAATTAGATTTAATCATGGGCCAAATTAAATGATTTTTTATGTTTAAGAATTAATTTGGATCAAATTGAAGGATTTAATTAGGTACAAGGGATTTATTAGAATGTAAATGGGTCAAATTAATTTTATTAAGGGTTTAGTTAGTGAAAAATTAAGTTTGAGAGCTCAATTTGGACCTAATTAAGAAGTTTGGAATTTTAGAAGACCAAATTCATTTTTTACCATGTTAATTGATTGAAGTCAAGGGTAAAATCATAGTAAAATCAAAGTTTTAGGGTCAATTAGGAATTAAATTGAAGAAATTCACATCCAATGGCTAGGGGTGTTCACGGTTCGGTTCGATTCGGTTTAGACTCAAAAAACCAACCAAACTGAATTACATTAATTTTGTGAAATATTAACTGAACCGGACCGAAAACCGGTTCAAACCGAATCGGTCTAGTTCGGTTAAATCCGATTTTTATGGCAAAAAACCGGGAAACTTAATCCCAACATTTAGACTCATTCATTCAACAAAACAAAGAAGATCTGTTTCGGTTTCAATTCCTTGATCGAAACTGCTAGAAAGACACGATACAGGGAGCCATACTCTAGGGTCTGGTCTAACTAATGTTCCCAAACACTTCAACAAGATAAAAAAATAGAATAGCTAGTAGAGGAGTGAGGTGTTAGCTCTGTTAGCTTGAAGTTTGCTACAACCCCCCTCACTAAACTAATTCATGTAGCAAATCCAAAAAATGATGATGTCAGCCTATTCTTGCTTTACTGACTAGATCACTGTTTCTTGAGCTTGTAGAAGCATTTGATGAGGAGGTAAATGTTCCGCTTCCATCACGACTATCGGCTGACTTAGACAAATTCTTTAGGAGCCTATTGACTCAAGTCCACAGCATGCATTGAGAGAAAACTGGGAAAGGAAGATTGAGAATTAATTGAGAGAAAGATGAATTTCTTTGGGCAAGCGACGACTTTTTGTGAGAGGCAGGAAGAGGAATGTTATGTTAATGGTTAGGGTTAGCTGGTTAGGTTTAACTATTTATACCTCAAAGATTTTTGTAATTTTTGGCTTTTAGTGGGTCTGGTTCGGTTTGATCCGGTTTCTGGTTCAATACCAAAACCGAACCGAACCTGTTAAAATTTATGGTTTTGAAAATCAGTTTAATTGGTTTTTCATTTCGATTCGGTTTTTTCGGTTAATTTTTTTTTGGTTTTATCAGTTTTCTCGGTTAATCGGTTATTTTGAACACCCCTACCAATGACCAATAAAATTAAAGAAAGTTTTAGGGTTCTGTTGATTGTGTTGTTATACTTCTTGTTTCTAGTTGTTTTGATCAACCTTTATATATTAAGATTTTTAATGTGCAGCTTATGTTAATGTTATTCGATGAAAACCCTTAGAATAAAACCATTCTAGTATATCAAGAATCTGCAAATAGATGAGGTTTACCAACGTAGCAATACACAAACTTTAAGGATTTGTTTCCACGCCCAACTAATAGTCGAGCACTTTTAGTCCAAGATTAGCATGGCATTTAAGATGGTAGAACTAGCAGCAGCTTTAAACTTTGAATTTACATAAAACAATTGTTTTACGGTGAGATTATATAACTATTATTCATTATTTGTTAGTAGAAAAGTAGGAATTCAAACGACATAATGAAAAAATAGGGGTGCTATGCCTAGAGGAACTCATCATTGTTTTACTTTTGATCGGTTCACTCCTGAGTCAACTCGCTTAATTCATGAATCATGGACTGGATCCAGCCTCTCGCCTATGCCTAGAGGAACTCATCTTTTAAAACCATGGTCATTAACCCACACAAGCATTAAATTTCATTGTATAAAATTAATATATAGTTGCTTAGGTGTTCCTTCAATTTTCAATTAAATTTCGTTGTATACAATTAATATTTTGTTACTGTTAAAGAGATTGTATTCTCTTGTGGCAAAAATGAGTGTTTAATATTGTGATATAAGGTGATTTTAAAAAATAATTATAATATATTAGAATGATTTTTTAATATCTTTTTTAACATCAAAAGATAAAAACTATTAAAAAACATAAAAAAAATAAATTTAATATTTTTTCATGTCAAACATAATTTTAAAATATACCATAATAACGTCTTGCTTGCAATGAAATCAGTTGTGATAATGCTCAATGATTTTACAAGAAAAGCTTCATTAACAACATGATATTTTACACACAAGCAGCTTAAGATTAAACAAGTTCTCAATGCCCTCCAAAAGTACACATGAGACTATGGAGATCGAATGCATGAGAATACAATTATTGCCACAAAAAAGATACAGCAATATAAAGTAACTTGAGTTCATTCTCTACCGGATCTGAGCCCACTTGAAGAGTTTCCAGTAAATTTTCAGCCATTTCCTCTTACCTCATCGGCAATATTTATTGTACGATTGGATGCATTTGACTGGTGATAAAATGCATCATTGGTTTCTTTCACATAATGCTACAGCCATTTCCTCTTACCTCATCGTCACCAGTTATTATGCCTCCAATATTAGAGGGTTGAAGATCACTACTAGTTATGCCTGCAACTTGCATTCCCTTTTTAAGGATGTTAAGCACCTTGGTTCGCTTCTGAAATAAAAGATAATACGCAAATATATTAGAGGCTGAGTTCATATTTTTATAAGCAAACACATTTTTATACTTAATATAGTATTTATTTATCAATTAGATGGAGAGATTATTTGTATTAATGAAAATATGAGGATTCCACTAGTTATTTTGAAGCCAGCCCAGAAAATATAATTAATCTCTTCATCCAGAGAATTAAAGAACTTCAATCAATACGACAAATATGAATTCAAATGTAAAGCAGAGAAGAAATATAATAATAATAAAAAACATAGCGAGCTTGTAAAGCTCTATACTACAAGAGAAAAGAAATCATTGTTAACCTTTGATTCAGTAGTAATCAATAGCTCTCCTATCTCAAAAGCCATGTCATGCATAGCGTTTAGCTCAAAAGATCCTAACTAGATCCAAATTCAGAATCTTGAAGGAAACTCCATACGCAGGTCTCATCAATGATGTTTGGGAGGCTAGGCACAGGTCTGCTAATTCTTGAGCACTTGTCTGTTCAATATGCTTCTTTGGGTTTGGATTATCAAAATCTGATCATCCCTTGTACTCTCTTTTGTTTTTGTGCCTAGTAAATGATTTTGTTATTTTCTTTGCATGTCACCTACTTCTTGGGGAGTCAAATCCCTTCTTCTGGACAGTATGAAAATATGCATGTTACTTTTTTTCAAGCAAGTGAAGGAAACATAAACAGGGATGCTAATTCTATTGCGTTTGCCTCTTTGGCTTCTATGTTTGCCGCTATCTCTATTTCTCCACAACATCTTTGAACTCCCTTTTCTAGCTTGTGCTTAAAAAATTTTTTACACAATCGTTCTTTTTCCTAACCTGGCCGATCAAATTCATGATTCAGAAAAAGTCTTCTTCTCATAATTCAGGATTTGTTAGAACACTCGTTCTCTAGATATCTTGGTGATTCATCCTAAGGTGTAAGAGATTTAAATGTCTTCTATCTCCCAAATATAAAATGAGGATGATAAAACCACACACGTGGGCTTTTCCTTGCAATGGCCAATCGTGCTTGGCCATGGGCTGTTTTTAAGCACCAACCAAACGCTATAATTTAGTGTTTGTTTTGCATGATTTTAATGTATTTTCTGCCAAATGTTTTGGTTTCCCATTTTGAAGGTGTTTTTGAAGCAGCGCTGGAGATAAAGGTATATGTTGCCTGATTGCCACCCTCAATTGTACTTTTTATCAATCTATGCTAAAAATTGGTGTTGTGAGTCAAGATTTAACATTGCAAAATGGAATACAGAGACGAAAGACATCACGTAAATAAGGAATGCACATTACACGGGCCTTCTTCTCCCTCCAGGTCATGAATGGGAAGGCCGAAATTGTCATTTTACATAAACCTCTCTATTATACTCTAGGACGAACCACCAAGCAAAAACCTTGGAACGAAATAGGAAACAAAAGAAAGAAAAGTCATAGCGCATACAAATGTCCACATTATTAGCTTTTCTCCGAAACTTTAACTCTTGGCTCGCGTCGTCTAAAACTGAGACACAACAAAAAAAAAGCGAAGACTACAGGGTAAACAGAAAATTGGGTAGGATTGTTTTGGTCTCGAGACAAATAATGGTAGGCAATTATTGCAAAAACACATTGAGAGACGGAGAAAAACAATTCAACAATTTGAACAGGATTTCCAAAAAGCTTGTTAGATGGATCTCGATGATAAAACCAAGGTATCCAGCCCTTCCACTGCCAGCTAACCTCTTCCTTTCTACCGGTGTAAGCAAGCTGAATTAAGGAGATGGCCAAGACAGTGATTGACAGTATCATACTACTTAGCGCATACCGGGGTTGACGCTGCTGAGAAGACACGTAATCAAGAACCGCAGTTGCAATCTCTAACAGAAGGTTCATAGCATAGAACATTTTTCTCAATAGATCCTGCCAAGAGGGTATTATTTGATTACTGAAAATCAAGATTTGTATTTTGCAATAATTTAATTGTAATTTATGAAGCAATCTTGAGATGGTAGATTTTGACCTTTTGATTTAATCCATCTGCCGGCCCGTTGTGTGCTCGTTGATTGTTATTTATATCGTCTTCAATTTGTAATATTGTGAAGGATCTCTGTCTCCTGTGCCTCAAGGACTTAACTGCCTCCAAATTGCAAATATATTAGAGGCTGAGTTCATATTTTTATAAGCAAACATATTTTTATACTTAATATAGTATTTATTTATCAATTAGATGGAGAGAATATTTGTATTAATGAAAATATGAGGATTCCACTAGTTATTTTGAAGCCAGTCTTGAAAATATAATTAATCTATTCATCCAGAGAATTAAAGAACTTCATCAATACGAAGAATGGGAATTCAAATGTAAAGCAGAGAAGAAATATAATAATAAAACAAAACCTAGCGAGCTTGTAAAGCTCTATACTACAAGAGAAAACCTTTGATTCAGTAGTAATCAATAGCTCTCCTATCTCAAAAGCCATGTCATGCATAGCTTTTAGCTCAAAAGATCCTAACTAGATCCAAATTCAGAATCTTGAAGGAAACTCCATACGTAATGCTCCATAAGCAATGAGGTATCAGTGAATTTAGGCAAATGTATAGTAATAAATAGTAAAGAAATAATTATACTGTTTTAGTTTCTAAAATTAATTACCTTTATGGGGGTCTCTTGTATCACGCTCCTGCTTTGACGTAGTAAAGTATAGTTATCGCAGAAGATGGCATCACAGTGGTGTGTGAACTTTTTACCACCATAACATTCACAACAAATTTCATAGGTGCTATTTGAAACATTTAAGAAACATTGAGAGCAACTGAAGTATGCTCCTGCCAAGTACGTCTTACAAGACTGGCAAATTATAGCCCTTCCACTCTGCATGAGGTAGTACAAGACGATTACTTCATCAAAATCCAAGCTTCCATTGCCGTCCATGTCCAGCGCGCTAAAGATGCTCTGATGAATGAAATCTGTGGCTTTGTTTTCACTGAGATACTCCACGTATTCACGTACGCTAATTTTCCCGTCTCCGTTCTTATCCATGGCATCGAAAGTGTTTTTGGCCAGTTCCTTGTTATTTTCGGGCAGATTCTCATAATAAGCTCCAGCAGCCCGGCGAATCTCCTCCATATCTATTTATGCGTGTAATATTTAAGAGGAAGAAGATTTAAGAGGATAACGGAAGAGGTAGCTTAGATCAACAATTTTAACACTCCAAAGGGACTTTGGTCTGCATCTGATCACAAAGCTCTCATGTTCGATAGTGATTTATAGTACTGGCAAGTGACCACACAATAAAGAACTATTAAAGAATTGAAGTGAATTTGGGTGTGGATTACCATTGTGAATTTGGATGGGACCTTTGGTATCTTCAATAATTTAACTATCTCACACAACACATGAAACCCGACTCCCGTATCAGAGTCCATGCAAACCCAGCTACTACTATGAGAGACTTTTGGAGACAAAGATCTTTTCTTTTATTAATTCCACCGTACCCATGAATTATTTATTTCTCCTCAACCCTTCTCTATCAACAACAAAAGAAAACAGTAGCTATTAAAGAGACCACACAACGAAAAAATATTAAAGAATTGAAGTGAAGTTGTATCTTCAATAATTCCACAATCCCACACCAAAGGAAACACGGTTCACGTATCAAAGTCATGAAAAGCCATGATGGAGTTTTTGGTAAGTTATCATAACACAAGTAATTTTTTTTTTTGAAAATTTAGTATAGTTGAGAATATTATAACTGTCTTGTGCATCACGTGAGTCACGCATGCCATCTGAACCTCTATTATTGCAAATACAATTTATGGCTTGGTAATTATAGATATCAATTGCAACTCGCGTATTGTTTAAGGTATTTTCAACTTTTCTAAATGAGGTATCCAACATAATTTACAAGTAATTAGTTTTCCCCAACATCAAAATACAATTCATAAAAGGAGCACATAACTAAGTTATAAATCAATATGACGTTAGTCATCCAAATGTAACTAAGTCAAAATCAACAATTAATTTAAAATAAAATAAAATCTAAATTAAGCTCAAGATCTTGAGGATTTTGTTTTAAAATCATTTCAAAATATGTTTTGCTATTCACTCTTGGTATTTAGGGTCAATAGACTCAACATGGATCATTACATTGTATATTAAAAGTATTAGTGTTTCTTTTGATATTAAATAAAAAATAAGTCTTAAAAGTATCTAAGTTCAATATTGTCTAAAGTATTTGTGCCATTAGATCCCACTACTAAATAGATTAACCCACAATGGTTAATACTTGGACATTTTAGGATCAAGGTACAAAACCTTTATTCTACATAACTTATGAGTGAATCTTGGTACTATAGGATAAATAAACTTGATCAAGGCATTATCCATAGACCACCGTTGCATAAACAAATTGTTTAGCGACACTCCTCTTAAGATTTGGACTAGGTTCAATGAACCGAACATAAGCCCATCAAATTTTTCACTGACATGGCTTTATAAACTAATAATAGTCATGGGTCATTGTTGTTTTCGATTTTTGGATCCCCATACAAAAAGGAAGAAGAGAATAAAAAAAGGAAATATTAGAAGAAAAAAACTAAAAAATATATACTAGTGAGAAAAGAACTCCGAGGTGACCAGAAAATAACCAAAGATTGGTTGAGAAAGGTCGAAAATACAAAGATTAAAATTTGACAGTATGTTTTTGATTGATGAAAGTCTTATTGACAAAGAAAATTAAATTTAAGGATGAAAAGTCCAAAATCAAATGTTTAAGGACTCAATTAGATTTCATTGAAGGTTTAATTAAATTTATGAAGGGTTTGATAGTAAGAAAAAATAATTTTTAAGTCAATTTAAGCTTTAATTGAAAGAAATTAAAGCTTAGAGGTGAATTATAATTTTTAGGGGTGAATTATAATTTTTAGGAGTTATTTTGGTCAATTCAAGGGTTTAGTTGCATAAATATTGAAGTTTAATGGGCAATTAGGGATTTGATTGAAGAAATCCAAAAGCAAGGACCAAACTGGAAAAGACGCGTGAATATAGGGGTTGGAATTGACCGAAGCAAGGACTAAATTGAAGAAATTGAAAGTTTGTTGATCAATTAAGGGTCAAAATGCACAAATTCAAAACCAATGATCAAAGTAGAAAAGTGGGTCACTTCAGGGCTGACATTTGAATTTGACAGGGATGCAATTGAATTGATTCTTAAAACTAAAATCTTAATTGAGGACTTGATTGAACAAATTGAAAAATAAGGACTAATTTGAAAATAGACACTTTCTGACACCATTTTCTTGTAAATGAAATGGCACGTTTTGTTCAAAACAACATCGTTTCATTCACTGTTCATAAAAAAAAAAACTACTCAAAACGATGCAGTTTTGAGTGGCACTATAAATCTTCTTCTTTCCCTAGACGTGGTACAGGTAGGGGAAGAAGCACGTCTAGGGAAAGAAGAAGATTGTTCCCCTGCAGCATCTCTTTCCCTCTCTCTCCCATAAACCCAAAAATCGACAAGACTCACACCCATGACTAACTAGCAAATGAAAAAATAGAGGAGACAAGCCCTGCGGGCGACTGGATAATATACATGGATGACATCAACATTAGTAGGGCACATAATATACATCTTACTGGCAACAAAGAAAGGTAGATATGGTTGTGGCATCATAGACTAGGACATCCATTATTTTCTTACTTAAGGCGACTATTTCCAAGTCTGTTTTTAAACTTGCATGAATCTGACTTCTGTTGCGACACATGTATTTTATCCAAAAGTCATCGTGTGTTCTATCCAACAAGTTTTAAAATATGTGAAACTCCATTCACATTTATTCAATCGGAAGTTTGGGTTCCATCGCCTATCAATATCTTTAGGAGTTAGTTGGTTTGTGATTTTTATAGACGACTACTGTAAGAGTCTCAAAATTATATCATCGAGGTCATAACTATTATATCGAATCACTCTTCAGAACCGGAAGCATTCATATTTTTTTTATATAAATCTAATTTTCTACAGAAAATTTTGTAAGAGTCTCAAAATTATATCATCGAGGTCATAACTATTATATCGAATCACTCTTCAGAACCCGAAACATTCAGATTTTTTTTATATAAATCTAATTTTCTACAGAAAATTCGATAGAGTTTCCTTTGTTTTTTAAAATAAAATAAAATCTAAATTAAGCTCTAGATCTTGAGGATTTTGAATTGACCTGCAAGATATTATATTTATGTTAAGCCATGTTCAATATTATGTTCCAAGGCTTTACAACTCATCCTTGTTGTTTTAAAATTATGACAAAATATGTTTTACTATTCACTCTTGGTATTTAGGATAAATGTACTCAACATGGATCATTACATTGTATATTAAAAGTATTAGTTGTTTCTTTTGATTTTAAATAAAAAAAATAAGTCTTAAAAATATCTAAGTCCAATATTGTCTAAAGTATTTGTGCCACTAGATCCCACCACTAAGTAGATTAACCCATAATAGTTAATACTTGGACATTTTAGGATCAGGGTACAAAACCCTTATTCAGTAAAAATTACGAGTGAATCCTGATACTATAAGATAAATGAACTTGAACAGGGCATTATCCATAGACCACCGTTGCATAAACAAATTGTTTAGCGATAGCTCCTCCTAGGATTTGAACTGGGTTTAATGAACCTAACATAGACCCATCCAATTATTCACTAACATAGCTTTATAAACTATTAATAGTCACGGGCCATGATCTGGAGTAAATAGGGATATAAATATCAATTCCCCAAACAAATTGGGAGTAACAAAAATAAATAGAACTTTAGAACGGATGGGAATAAAACCTACCATAGGTTTAATTCATTATAGTAGATCCATGTAGATACACCATCGGTAGATTGGGCATAACAAACTATTAGGGATAAAAGACAAGTAGCAATGGAATTTACTATAGGTATTATACTTTAGGGTGATAATACATTTCCTTTAGCGTAACAAGTCCCTTATCTTAGAACTCTAAAGACTAATTAGGGTTTTCTAGTAACCATAATTGATGTGGATCAGCCCACGAACACCAATAAGTATCTATTACATGATCTAAATGGGCCAATTACAAGGTCCAAAATAAAAGCATTGAAAGAAGCATTAGATAGACTAGTCTTGCAAGTTTCGGCCAATGCATAAATTAGAGATCCATTGGAGCATCAAGAGGAGGCCTTAGTACATTTAATTAATTTGCAAGAGGGGCCAAATCCCACCCTATTTGGGCCATGAATTTTCGACAACAAGGCTGCCAATGTTACACTAGTTTGGGCCAACCTTGTTTTAGTGTGTGTTTCCATGTGCCTTGTGGATTCCATACTAATTGTAGATTTTATATTATGTGTGAGAACATTAATTTTTTCTTTTATGTATTAGGATATCTTATTTAATTTCTTTCCATGTCAAGTGAGGAGAATACACAACAAAAGAAAACAAAGAATCCAAGCTTAAAAGGGTAACAAGGTGGCGGCAAAGTTTCCTAGATTTGCAAGGAAAATATTTCAACAACTTTAATTGTTTTTTCTAGTGATGGAAGGACAATTAATTTGCAGCAAAGAGGAACAATAAAGGCAACAACTTTTCCTTCCAAAAGAAGGATAAATACAAGGCTACAATTAAAATCTTTTTCTATCTTAGAAACTATAGGGGCATCAACTTCTCCCCTATTTTTTTAGGATCATTGGGCGGCATTGTAGGTTGTACATGAGCCTTATATCCGACTTATATTGTTTTCTCTTTTTTTTTTCTCTTCTCACGGTAATTTAAGGAATTAACTTATGAGTTTTATTTTTATTATTTTAGCTCATTGAATAATATCATCCTGATTTTTCAGTTTTTTTGTGAGAGTGATTCTTGCATTTTTTTATTCTTGAAAGAACTAAATTGACTTATCTAAGATTAACTGGCTTCTTAGCATCATTCAATTTAATTTCAATAGTGCTAATACCTTGAGACATGTTTCTATTATGTCACACTCCTATCAAACCTCTTTTGACTTTTCGAGATCAGATTTCAATCTTGATTGTGAGTTGCATGATTACGCAATCATGAGGTTCCCATCAATTATACTTGGTTTGCATTAACCTTTGAGTCTTGCATTGACCAGACTCATGAGCATTTAGGTCTGGCCAGCGCTAAACCTAATGCGCTTTCATAGGAGCGTCTTTGGTGCTGTATTGTTGTGTTTAAGTTAATGTATTGTTGATTTACAGTATTTGCAGTGTAGTTTTCTTGTATATTGTAGTGTTTTACAAACTGTTTATAGAGAATTAAACTTTGATTTTTATTTTAAGGTTTGTTTGAGATTTGGGAGAATCATTGGGTTAATAATTCTCATATTACCGAGTCAAGTCGTGTCTATTTTTATATTTTCAAAACGATATCATTTTAATTTCTTTTTTAATTTATTGACTTTGACTTAGTCAAGTTTGGCTAAATTCACTAAATAAAGGACCAATATGTGGAGTCATCTAAATTTAAATAAGTCAATATAAAAAACAATTTAAAATAAAATAAAATCCAAATCAAGCTGATCTTGAGGATTTTGAATTTATCTGCAAGATATTATATCTATGTTAGGCCTTTTTTGGTATTGTGGTCCAACCATGTTTTTGATTTTTTTTAGATTCAAATTAATTTTTTTTATGTTTTTGTATCGTTTAGATGTGTTAATATCAAATATAAATTTTTTTTAAAATATTTTTTTGATTCATTTACAAGTGAAATGTACTTTAAGAAACAATCACATTTTGTCAATTTTATTGTTATGTTGGAAATTTTGGAGAAATTGATTTTTTATGGAATTGATAACAATTAAATGATATTTATTCTTTGATACTTGGAAACGTATCAAAATCCCGCCTCAAATTCTGACCTATATTTAGATCCAAGAAATAGAGATATAAGTTAATCTATGGACCATTGGGTTAATAATTCTTATATTATCGAGTCAACTCAGGTCTATTTTATATTTTCAAAACGATATCATTTTTTTTTTATTTTCTTGACTTTGACTTAGTCAAGTTTGACTAAATTCACAAAATAATGGACCAATATGTTGAGTCATCTAAATTTAACTAAGTCAATATAAAAAACAATTTAAAATAAAATAAAATCCAAATCGAGCTCATCTTGAAGATTTTGAATTGATCTGCAAGATATTATACCTATGTTAGGTCTTTTTTGGTTTTGTGGTCCAATCGTGTTTTTAAATTTGTTTATTTTTTTATTCAAATTAATTTTTTATATTTTTGTATCGTTTTGATGTGTTAATATTAAAAATAAATTTTTAAAAATAAAAAAAAATATTATTTTAATTCATTTATAAGTAAAAAACACTTTAAAAACATTATCAAACAATCTCTTGGTATAAATAGATGTTGTTGTGAACAGAAAAAATGGATAAAAAAAAAAGGGAAGAGTTAAAAATAATAACAATAAAAAACTCAAACAAGCTTATCTCTCCTTTCCACCGTACCCATGAATTATTGATTTCTCCTCCACGCTTCTCTATCAAAAAGGAAAAAAAAACAGTAGCTTGATGTTGACTCCACAACCTCCTCTAATAAATGCCTTACTTTGAACCCAATCTCACGACCTCCTTGCAGTCCAGAAATATCGTTCGCTTTTTGTCTATTTTTTTTTCCCAGACATCGGTCGTGGACTGTCCATACTTTCACTACCCTAAAAAAAACACTAGCTATTATTAATGAGAAGTGACCACACAATGAAGAAATATTAAAGAAGTAAAGTGAATTTGGGTGTGGATTATCATTGTGTTCCAAACTTCTTTAAAACTTTGCTATCGTACATGATGGGACCTTTGGTATCTTCAATAATTTAACTATCTCACACAACACATGAAACCCGACTCCCGTATCAGAGTCCACGCAAACCCAGCTACTACTGTGAGAGACCCCCACAAATTTGTTTTTGGAGACAAAGATCCTTTCTTTTATTAATTCCACCGTACCCATGAATTATTTATTTCTCCTCAACCCTTCTCTATCAACAACAAAAGAAAACAGTAGCTATTAAAGAGACCACACGGCGAAGAAATATTAAAGAATTGAAGTGAAGTTGTATCTTCAATAATTCCACAATCCCACACCAAAGGAAACACGGTTCACGTATCAAAGTCATGAAAAGCCGAGTTGCATTTTTCCAAGGAACATGACAAAACTGAATCTAGCCAGGATAGAGTTTTTGGTAAGTGAGCACCCTAAAAAAAATATTTTGTAAAATAACACAAGTAAAAAAATATGTATAAATCTAAGTATAATTGAGAGTATTATAATTGGTATGTATGTTATGTTAGTCACAAATGCCTTCTGAACCTCCATTATTGCAGATACAATCTACAACATGTAAGTCGTAGATGTCAATTGCAACTCACATGTCGTAGAAGGTATCTACAATTTCTTTACTAGAGATATCCTATGATAATTTATTTTGTCACCATCTCTCTTCCCCAAAAAACTGCATTGCGCACAATCACAAAAAATCAATTTCCAAGCATCAAAATACAATTCACATGAACAATACATAACTAAGTTATGAATCAATATGTTGAGTCATCCAAATGGAACTAAGTCAATATCAAAAAATAATTTAAAATAAAATAAAATATAAACTAAGCTCTAAATCGTAAGGATTTTGAATTGACCTGCAAGATATTATATTTATGTTAAGCCATGTTTAATATTATGTTCCAAGCCTTTACAACTCATCCTTGTTGTTTTAAAATTATATGAAATTATGTTTTGTTATTCACTCTTGGTATTCAGGGTAAATGGACTTAACATGGATCATTACATTTTTTATTAAAAGTATTAGTTGTTTCTTTTGATTTTAAATAAAGTATGTGTGCCACTAGATCCCACCACTAATGTGTGTTTTGGTGGGAGGTATGGTGGCTTTTTTTCATTGAAAAGCATCTATTCTTTGCTTTTAGGAGGTGTTGTGTGTGCTTTAAAAAGATTGTACCCTTGAAAAAAAACCTCCCACCCAAACACTCCCTAAGTAGATTAACCCACAATAGTTAATGCTTGGACATTTTAGGATCAAGGTACAAAACCCTTATTTCATAAAAATTACGAGTAAACACTGGTACTATAGGATAAATGAACTTGAACAGGGCATTATTCATAGACCACCATTGCATAAACAAATTGTTTAGCGACATCTCATCCTAGGATTTGAACTGGGTTTAATGAACCTAACATAGACCCGTCCTATTATTCACTAGCATGGCTTTATAAACTATTAATAATCACGGGTCATGATCTGGAGTAAATAGGGATATAAATATCAATTCGTCAAACAAATTGGGAGTAACAAAAATAACCAGAACTTTAGAACGGATAGGAATAAAACCTACAATAGGTTTAACTCATTACAATAGATCCATTTGGATACACCATCGGTAGATTGGGCACAACATACTATTAGGGATAAAAGACAAGTAGCAATGGAATTTACTATAGGTATGATACTTTAGGGTGGTAATAAATTTTCTTTATCGTAACAAGTCCCTTATCTTAGAACTCTAAAGACTAATTAAGGTTTTCTCGTAACCATAATTGATGTGGATCAACCCACGAACACCAATAAGTATCTATTGCATGTTCTAAATGGGCCAATTACAAGGTCCAAAATAAAGGCATTGAAAGAAGTATTAAATAGACTAGTCTTGCAAGTTTCGGCCAATGCAGAAATTAGAGGTCCATTGGAGCATTAAGAGGAGGCCTTAGCACATTTAATTAATTTGCAAGAGGGGTCAAATCCCATCTTATTTGAAAAGATAAAATCGACAAAAATAGATTTGAAAAAAAAATCATAGCAAAAATTCAAAAAAAGAAAAGAAAAAAGAGAGCAAAACATTGTGGATTACTATTGTAAGAAGTATTAAATAGACTAGTCTTGCAAGTTTCGGCCAATGCATAAATTAGAGGTCCATTGGAGCATTAAGAGGAGGCCTTATCACATTTAATTAATTTGCAAGAGGGGTCAAATCCCATCTTATTTGAAAAGATAAAATCAACAAAAATAGATTTGAAAAAAAAATCATAGCAAAAATTCAAAAAAGAAAAAGAAAAAAGAGAGCAAAACATTGTGGATACTATTGTAATCCAGTACAATAAGTGTTGGATGAACAATGGTTTCCTCCACATCCTTTAAGTTTTGTTACTTCATAAAGTTTAATAATATGGTTTTTGTATAAAACTATTTTCTTAACAATATAAGAAAAAAATAGACTATAAAAAAATCAAGTTTAATTTAAAAAAAACCCACCAAATCCATAAATTGGGATAACGTGAGTTCCCTGACAAACCCGCAAATCACGCTAACCTCATAGAAAAAAAAAGAAAAAGAAAAAAAATTACAAAATTAAATTCTTAACCATTTCAATATTAAAAAATAAAATTGACAAAAGTAATTTTTTTTTAAATCATAACAAAGAAACAAAAAGAAAAGGAAAAAAAAAACCATGTGTTCAAAAAATAAAAACAATAATGTGCGGATTAGCAGCTTTAAATTTTGAACTTACATAAAACAAAATAAACAAAAGTGAGATTATATAACAATTATTCATTATTTGTTAGTAGAAAAGAAGGAATTGAAACGGCAGAATAAAAAGAAGTGTTATAACATTGTTTTACTTTTTACCAGTTCACTCGTGGGTCAACTCGCATGAACAGGATCCAGTCTCTTACCTATGCCTAAAGGAGACTCAACTCATCTTTTAAAACGATGACCATAGGTCATTAACCCACACATGCATTAGATTTCATTGTATAAAATTAATATTTAGTTGCTTAGGGGCTCCAATTTTCAATTAAATTTCATTGTATAAAATTAATATGTTGTTACTGTTAAAGAGATTGTATTCTCAAGTGCCGAAAATCAGGGTTGAGTATTTGATATTAAGATACAAGTTGCTTGTTAAAAATAATTTTAATACATGAGAATGATTTAAAAAAATAAATTAACATGACTAAATAAAAATTATTAAAAAAACATTAAAAAATATAAATTTAATATTTTTTCCAAGTGAAAATAAACACAATAAGTATCTCATTTCATCGCGCAGTCATGTCTATATCTCTATTTAGAGTTAATCACTTGTGATGGTGCTCAATCATTTTACTAGAAAAGCATCATTAACTACATGATTTTACACAAAAGCATCATAAAATTAAAGTAACAAGTTCTCTGGAAGTCATCATTTCGAGTCTCGCAAATCTCAAGATCACTGAAGGCTTACATGGTCGTTAACTTCAAGGCCCGTAGGATTAGTCAAGATACGCACAAACTGGCCCGGACACCTATGTTAATAATAATAAAAAATAGTAACAAGTTCTCAATGCCCTCCAAAAGCACACATGAGACTATGGAGATCGAATGCATGAGAATACAATTGCCACAAAAAAAGATACAGCTCTATATAAAATAACTTAGTTTATTCTCTACTAGATCTGAGCTCACTTGAAGAGTTTCCAGTAATTTTCAGTCATTTCATCTTACCTCGACAATTATATATTGCACTATTAGATCTTGATGAACCATCACCATCATCACCATTACCATCACCAATACCAGTAAGATCACTATTTATGCCTGCAACTAGCAGTCCCTTTTCAAGAATTTTAAGCCCTGGTTTGCTATACATACACCCTTTTCTCTTTCAAGCTGCAGCCGCCACTCAAAGCTCATCTACAACTATGCCCAGTCTAGAATTGAGGCCTCACAATCACCAGCCAATATGTCCAATATGCTTTTCTCTCGTGCCTTTCTTCGTTCATGGTTAGATATTCTGGTGTCCTAGGCGTCGAGGAACCACACCAATCCATCCCACAAATTTGCTTTTGGAGACAAGATCATCTTATCTTTTAGATATTCTGGTGTCCTAGGCGTAGAGGAACCACACCACATAAAACACGGTTCACTTATCAAAGTCATGAAAAGCCGAGTTGCATTTTTCCAAGGAACATGACAAACTCAATCTGGAAGCTTTAATGCTTGTATTTAATAAAATAAAACAAGGTTTATATATGCCAACAAATATTTAAAAACCTGTAATGATAATTAAAAATTGAGTCTGGAAGCTAAAAGGAATTTACATATTAAAATATTAGATCTCGGGACAATGAGAGCTTTTTTATTTTTTAATTATACAATAATATAAGGGTTTTTTTTTAGAAGTTAATAATTTAAACTCAATTGAAAAAATGGTTTTAAATGTAAAATTCCTCGTTTCCTTATTAATATATTTTTCTTCAAACATGCAGACCTGAATGTATTTTCTTAGAATCTAATTACAATGTATATTATTGAGTTTAAATTATTTTTTATCTTGATTTTAAAATTTGATAAAACTAAAAGCAATTAGAATAAATATAAAAAATCTAGATAATTTAAAATAAAAATACATCTCTCAAACTAAAAAAAATGCCAATGTTTGGGTGATTATTTTTTCTTTTTCTTTTTCTCTAACTTTGTGACTTCTTCTACTTATATTATTTTGAAATGTCTTGCGATGCATGGGGTGATTAAAATTTGACTGTCTCATTGTATGCAAACGAATAAGTTTTTCACCATATTATTATATTTGTGTTAATTGATAATGATGCAGCCCAGATCGGGGTAGCATGCAGCAGCCCCAGGCAGAGCCTTTTCGGCCCAGACTGGGGTTATCTGCAACAGCAAGGCTGGGTCTGGCTAGATAGAAAGGGGTTGCTGCCATCTTGACAGCCTGATCTAGACTGTCACCTTAGCAGCAGTTGAGCTACTCTCCCTCCCTCCCTCCCTCCCTCCACCCTTTCTTGTTGGCGCATGTTTCAAAATATTTTCCTCTAGAAGCATGCACCATCCATCACACACCATACCACCTTCTCTCATTCATAAACAATCTCTTATTAACTTTTTAGGCTAACCTTTCTAATCTATATCTAACTTTGCACCAACTTTCTTTGCCTTTCCTGGCCTGCCACTCTTACTAATAATGATTTACTTTCAAGCACCAATCTATCCACGTAAGTCTGGCATGCCAATCAAGTAGTCAACTTTATAGGAAACCAGATATTCCTCATCATTTTCCCCTCTCTACCATATAATCTTCCTGTAAGATCTGGTATCTATAAGGTCTTGAAGACAAGCCATTCAAGCTCATATATGTTAACTCAAGCTCACTCAAGCATACTTACATCATTCATTACATACATATTTTTACACACACATTCCTATTATATTTGTTAACTTAAACATCAAAGGATCCCTTATCTTGACAGGGAACTTGTTTTGTAAGTTAGTCACCAACGTAGTACTTAACTACGGAAAGCCTAATATGTTTGAAGTTTTTCATGACTTCATTAATGGAGTCGCGTGTGGGAATCTCAACAAAAAATCTAGTTCATTCCCTTTTGTTGTTCATAAAAAATATTGTCCATGACTGATGAAACTCCAGGACAAAGAAGAGTAATTGATCTCCTTATCATAAGGACTTTAATACTTTTAGGTCTCTAATGACTCTCCCAACAAGTGCAAGTGCTCAACTACGTTATTCTAGCCATATAAAAACAACTTTACACTCTTCCATTACATCAATAAAAAAAGTTAACATACCAAGAGAGCATGACCCAAATGGTTTCTCCATTGTGTAGAGTAACGTTTTTATGCGTTCAATCTCCTCCTTATTGAACCCCAACCTCTAGGGTGCTAGACTCATGGGCTGGCTCTTCTGAATTTGCCTAGTCTGCATGTCCTCTTGACTGGTTCCATTTGTATCCTCCATTACGCCCTATCCTTGGTGGTTTTCCATGGACTTTCCAGTAGGTCTCCTTTGTATGACCTGTCTTATTGCAATAGTTACAAAACAAACTTATTGCAATAGTTACAAAACATATCATCTTTAGGGAGTTTTTCCTTTCAGTCTTCACCACTTCTGCACCATTCATGGCATCACTCAGGTTTCTGTTATTAGTTATCATCCCCTTCAATATTAGGGACATCAAGCATCACAATTCTCTTTCCTTCTTCAGCCTTTATCAATGAGACCACCTCATTGAGTGAGGGCAGAGATTCCTTTCCAAGTATTTGGACTCACACTTGATCAAATTCTATGTTGAGTCCTACAAGAAATTCAAAGATCCTTTCTCTTTCCATATAATTTTTTAGAATTACAGCATCATCACTACACTGCATCTTAAAATCCCGATAGTAGTCCAATTCCAACCAGAAACTTTTCATAGTATTGTAATATTCAATAACCATCATATTACCTTGTTTGGTCATTGAAAACTTCGTCTTAATCTAATAGATTAACGCAACATCCTTTACTTTAGAATAGGTCTGTCTCACTGTATCCCATATATCCTTTGTTGTAATCAGAAACATGTAAGGCCCACAAACTTCTAACATTATAGAGTTCCACAGCCATGGCATAATTATGGAGTCTTCTTCATCTTAGAGTGTAAATTTTGGGTCTTTTGGACTAGAAGGGTTGTCCATCATATGACTGATCTTTCCTTTTCCTTTGAGAAAGGTTTTCACTATTTGTGACTACTTCAAATAGTTTTGTCCATTCAGTCGGTAGGATGACTGTAAACTCTACAAGTCCCCTGATATTTAGGTTTCTTTTGTAGTGTTTTCAAACATGTTTTTCAGATTTGGACAGGTTTGCTAGATCAAGTGACTAGGGTTGTCAGGATAGATGAGAAGAGAAGAGAAGAGAAGGAATTCCAAGTTCAGAGAGAAGGTAGGTTCAAAAGAAAAAAGATAGGCTCGGTTTAAAGATCTAATACCATTTGAAGAATTCTTAAATTCTGATTTCTCATCTTATTTCAAAATAGATTCCTAAGTATATACAACATCTACAAATCTATATTAGGACAACTATTAACTACACATAAATAGGTATTATTATTTGAATCTGATTTATGGAAAAGAAATTTGACTTTCTGTTTTTATTTTCTATAAATCAGGTTCAAATCAGCCTTAATTACTTCAGAATCTTCAACACTTTCTAGTTTCTTTTAATCTATAATTGTTGTTAGGGTCTAGAATAAAAAGCAAATGAGTTAACTTGATTGCTGCAACTATTACTTTAATTTATTAGGGATGAATAAGCTAAGTTAAATTGCTGAATTTTTTGAATGGTTGCTTAGAATAAATTTTACAGACCGTGCTCGTAAGGCTACTGCCGTGTGAATTAAAATTGGTTTTCAATGTTAAATTCATTTGATGGTAAGAAATTGATGAGAAAGCTTTATCTAATTAATTTAGTCAAAATCTCCTCGATTTCCTTTAACTTTAAGAGACATCGAATTTATTTGCTTGAATTGTAAGAATATTTGTTTTACTTTGAATTTATAGGAATGAAAATTTATAGGAATGAATGTCTGGACCTTTGAACTGAGTTAATGACATATCAATTTATTATTTTTATTTTCAGAATTTTGTTTTTTAATTTTTTATTCAAATCCCTAGTTTTTTTTATTTCAATATTTGATAGGAAGATTAAACAAAATTTCCCATGGGTTCAATCTGGTTTTCAAAATCATACTACGAATTTATTTTATTTGTGATAAGTAAAGTCAGAATTATATTTTGAAGGTTCCAATGACCAACCAACTAACCTCATCTGAGGACGTACATTGAATTTATGCCCTTTTTAATGGCATCGATAACACTGTATTAAAGGTGGCTTGGCATGAGGATTATCTCCTTTTCTGGTTATCCTCGCTAGGAATTGCTTGAGGCATATTTTTATCATAACTACAGCCAACATTAGCTTGTTTGGATTAATTGTTTATTTATAACTGCTTACCCTTCTCAACTGGTGTAAGTCAAGCACTACCAGAAAACCGGAGAAAACCAACGGAATTACCGACAGAATTTTTTCGTCGGACATAATTCCGTCTCAAAATCTGTCGGTATATACCGACGGCCTAAATCCATCGGTGAAACGGTCGGTATATACCGACGGAAATATTCCATCGGTATATATCGACCGTTTCGCTGACGGGGCATACCGTTTGTCTGGAAATATGCAACGGCGTGGTGACGTCAGACGATTTTACCGACGGAATTACCGAGGGATTCAAACTGAGATAGCCGTACAGTGACGTGGCACTTTCACCGATGGAATCGCCGATGGAATCACCGACGGAAGTAATCCGTCGGTGATTCCATCGGAAAAACCATTATATACCCACCGATCTACCGACACTCTCTTCCTCTGTTTCTCCTTCTTCTTCTTTCCCATCCCACCTCTCCCCTCCCAAACTGCAGCCACACCCATCCCAACTCTCCACTATTCTTAACACAAGCACTCAATATCCGTACGTGGTCACAATATCCGTTTCTTGTAGATTTTATCATTTTTTTGTAAGTAAATCTATCCTTTTTAGTTTTAATATTTAATTGTGAATTTTATTGTTTTAGTATATGTATT
>Ga0325402_1000740_pt1 | contig 24460 bp, 18 predicted proteins | sample PopdelMetagenome_22_FD_207212 | JGI IMG/M metagenome (GOLD analysis project Ga0325402, IMG submission 207212) | Populus deltoides microbial communities from Bellville, Georgia, United States - Xylem-PdKOR-R3 | ecosystem: Host-associated > Plants > Phyllosphere > Stem > Wood/Secondary xylem...
TAGCCACCTCGTGATTTGACCTATTTAGATTCATGTTGAGGTTGTTCACCTGTTGATTGATCCATTTAATTTTCATGTTGAGGTTGCCTCTCGATTTGAGCCATTTTGATTTATTTTGAGTATAGTCGTTGAAAATAAGATAAAATTAAACAATTCAAAATTTCTAGTAAAAATAAAATAAAATCAACTGGCTTGTAGCATATATTTTGAATATTTGCAATTTTGAACATTTTGGGTAGTCTTTAGTATAAGGGAGGTGCTGCCGATTTTTTTTTAAAATCAAATTTTATTATATAATTATACATTAAATTTGTGTAGATGCATAGAATAAAATCAACTACATGTCGTGAGTAGATGATCGCAACTAGTTCTTATAACAGCGATGATGACGTATCATTAGGTGTCGACCAAGAAGAGGCACCTACATTGACTCATGACGATGGCTCTTCCAACGCAGTTCCACAACGTAGAGGCAGTGTCCCTTCATAGCGGGGTCAATTCTCCCGCAAGTACGAACCACATTGGAAGGACGACCTTTCAATGTAAGTTTGTTTTGTTTCGAGTTGATTTGTGTTTAACAATTTGTGAACAACTAATATTTCATTAATTTTATTGATTTTCATGTTCATAAATATTGAGGCTGCATGAGTAATAACATTGACATTTAAATCGTTAATGAAAATTCCATTGTTTCAATGGAGCCAAGTTTCCAAACATCTTGAAAAAACCTTATATCGATGCATGGTTTAGAAGATTTGAGGTTAATGTTAACTTAAAATTTTAACTATTTTTTATTTTATATTGAAATTATTGATTTATTTTTTATAACTTTTTATACATAAAACAAATTTGAGTGGGATATCGCAAATGATAATGTTGTGAGGAAGGTCTGAGAGAATCATGTAGTAACTAGGTAACATCGAAAACAATACGATATTTAAAAAAATAATTATATATATTAAAATCTCATTTATCATTAACTCATATAAAATACATTTATATCATGTAAGTTGCGTGACTTTTGGTATGAGGCGCAAAAAAAGCTAAAAGATATACCAGAGATGGTGCTCTACCAGGCTATAATGACATGACAGTTTGGAAGGATTTCTAGCCGCCATACATCCCGGGAGGATATATGGGCGCAATATATTCAGTACGTGATGTCTGAGCGGTTCACACGATGCTCACAGTCCGGTGCTGAAAATCGAAACCATAAAATTCACAGTTCGGTTACCACGCATACTGGTAACTCTGTTCCGTTCATTGCACATATGAAGCGGATGGTAAGATTAATTTTAATAACATCTATCTTTAATTAATTTGTTGTTATTTATAAATATATTTAACTTGCAACCTTTTCTTTTCTTATAGGCTACGACTCTTGGACGTGAGCCGAGTCCAATAGAGCTTTTTATGAAGACGCACGTGCGGAATGAAGACCACCAAAAGAGGGTGCAATAATTCATTAACAACCGTGCTCAACACTTCATGATATGTTCATTCAACCATTTTCCTTTGTAAGTTATTATTTTCTTGAATTGTAAGTTATTATTTTCTTGAATTGAATTTGATGATTTCTTTTTTAATTTTCAGGAGACATAATAGTCGGTTGAGGGAGAGATATGAGGACAATCCTTCGACCCACCTGGATTTTGATCAGAATTTATGGATGGAGACAAGATCGTCTAATAGACCCGATAGAAATCGGATGTATGGACTCTTTAACACTACAACCGAGAACTTGCAGGCGACCCGTAGTGTCTCAACCGTTAGGAGCTCCCAATCGGTATCGAGCATCTAGTCTTAGGAGTTTGTGGCCTTGCAACAACACATAACTCATCTCATCGAAAAATATGAGCAACTTTCGGTGGATTATAAACAACTCTACCAAATTGTCATGAACATGAGATCACGTATAAGTGGTACATATGTGCCCCCTTTTTAGCCGTATGGTACTGATAATGATTAGCCTCCTCCTCCTCCTTTTCCAGCACCACCATTGTTCTAGTTTCATTTTTATTTGTACAAACAAAATTATAATGAATATTTGGATTTTATATTATTGAAGTTTATTTTTACATATTTCAAATTCATACAATTTTATTTTTTTATTATTCTATACAATTTTATATTAATTATTCTATACAATTTTGTTTTTAAAAACATTTTTTAAATATTACAGACGAAGTTACTGACGGCCTCAATCCGTCGGTATTTTCTATAGAGTTGGAAAAACTTTATTGCATATACCACAATCAACATTATTGCAATGTAGACAATAAAATAGAAAAAAATAGAAAAACAAATGTAGGTTTTAGGAATAGAAAATGCTTACCTTAATGGCATGCTTAATTTCAAAGTTTATCTACATTTTAGTACAAAAAAATTAAAAATACATTGTTAATAAACCAAAGAACAAAAGAAAAATAAGAAAAAAAATATGTCAAAATATTCACTATATACTTGTTGATTGTGTTGAGAGGAAATACTTGAAGATCTTGAGACACTTGAGGATTGAGAGAGTGAGATTGGTGATAATCAGAGAATTTGAGACAGTGAAAATAGAGAGAGAATAAGAGAATTGGAAAAAATAAACTGAAGGCATTCTTGTTGGGTTTTATACTGTGTTTTTACCGACATAATCACCTATAGAATATTAAACAATATTATTTTTAATTAATCTGTTGGTGATTCTCTCGGTACATTCACCTTGAAATTTTAATTTCGCACTAAAATTTTCAAAAAACCCTCCAGAATTTTCTTAGTCCATTGGTAATTCCCTCACTAATGTTAAATAGTACATAAGGTCAGAGATGCATTAATTACCCGTGCTTTGGGTTACACAATTCGTCGGCAATTCCATCAGTAACCTGCAACTAACTCAGAGGACTTTAATTGACATCACCAATTTGGGATGTGAACAGTTCCTTCGCCTCTAGAATACACTAACGGTTTGTTTCCATTAGTGTTTCCATTAGCAATATGGGATGTGAACAGTCCCTTCACCTCTGAAATACACCGACAGACATAAACTGTAGGTGTGTCCATTAGTGTTTCCATTAACGATATGGGATGTGAACAGTCCCTTCACCTTTGGAATACACCGACAGACACAAATTATAGGTGTTTTCATAAGTGATGTGCACAGTTTAAGACATATTGTTTTTGTATTCCCTGCATATCTTCCCTGCAAATACTTAAATTGAAAGTTACACGCACAACACAATAACAAGAGTTTACATAACAATTATAAAATAAATATTTCTTTGTATATAATTTATCCATAAATATTAAATTATAAAAAACTTGCATTACACTTTTGTGTTCTGATAGTTAGTCAGAATTATCTTCTTCTTCTTCAATTGAATCGTCGTCAGCTTCATTATAATCTTCAACATTGATAACATTGTTATCATCATCTTCATCGACTTGTGCTTGTCTGTTGGAGCTTAGAACAACATTCAACTCCTCAGCATCAACATCAACAAGACTATTATCGAAGATGCGAAAATTTGAATTTTCTTCTAAGTCAATCGATGGAGCAACTTGATATGGTTCAACCAACTCACTAACTTGAAAGACACCATCTCCCACATTTGTGTCTTTGTTCTCATCCTGAACAACTTCGACACGACTCCTGGGTTTCATTTTTAAAACGGATAACCAATCAACTCTTGAACAATCCTTTCTAAAGGAAGGGGTGTATATATAATAAATATGCTGGCATTGCTTAACGAAAACAAAAACATTGTTTACATTGCAGAATCTTGCTTTTGAGTTAATTTCAACCAAACCATAGTGGGGATCTACGTTGATTTATTTGTTAGTGGTGTTATACCAATAGCATTTGAATAAAAACACTTTATTGTGATCACTATGAAATTGCAATTCAATGACCTCTTCTAATTTACCGTAATAATCAATTTCAAACTCACTACAAGTTGATCCCTTAACACAAACACCACCGTTATATGTCTTTCTTCCATACCCGTATTTTTTAGTATGAAACATATATCTATTGACAAAATACTCATTGTAGCACTTTACTTTTCTTTCAGGACTCAGGTTTAGTAAATATAATGAAGCACTAGCATTCCTTTCTATTTGATAAACCCTGTACATCAAGTACAACAATGAACAGTAAGCAATAATTTAGTAACAAAATTAAGTACCATGATAGATAATGAGTTTGTTGTTACTCATTTTTGGGTTACCACAAAACAAAATGAGAAAATACAAAAACAAATATACCAAAAAATATTCGGAAGAAATCCAAAAAGTAATAGGAGCTAGAAAAGGATGCTGGAATACCGAGAAAGGCCAAAATTGGTTGAAGAGGTTCAAAAATGCAAAAGGTTAAAATTTGACAGTATATTTTTGACAGTTAAGAGCCCTGTTGACAAAGAAAATTCAAGTTGAGGAATAAAAGTCTAAAATTAAATGTTTATGGACTCAATTAAATTTTATCTAAGGTAATTGAATTTATAGAGGATTGGTTTGTAAGAAAATTAATTTTTAAGTCAGCATAGGCTTTTATTAGGAGAAATTAAAGTTCTGGGGTCCAATTATAATTTTGAAATAGTTGATTTGGCCAAATCAGGGGTTTAATTGCATAATTATTAAAGTTTGATGGTCAATTAGGGACTTAATTGAAACAATCCGAGACCAAGGACGAAACTAGAAAAGGCGCTAACATTAAGGGATCCAATTACAATTTTGTCGGGGACTTGATTACAAAACTGCAAAACATTCAATGGCCGAATCGAAAGAAACCCAAGCGGCGCCGTTTCCACCATTTCATCATCTGTAACAGCTAGTATTTTGTGATAATAAAGGAAGGAGATGTTTGCAGCGATAATGGAGCCAATTCCAAATCAAGAAGGGAGCGTATCGTGGCTGAAAACCCTCGCCACCATGATGCACGCTGGCTTACCAAAAACACTCGCGTCCTCTGGCTATAAGCCAGAAGAAGAACTGAACGCAGGGGACAAAAAAAAAAGAGAGAGGGAGGAGAGGTTACATTGAGGAGAAAGCAAGAGGGAAACAGAGTAGGAGAACGTAAGAAATGTGAGAGAGAGTGGAGAAATATTGAGAAAGCAAAAGGGGGAGCAGACGAATCAAACCGAACGGAAGTAGAGGAAACAGAATGCAGATAACATAGCACCATCACCATCTTCGTCTTCTCCAAACCAGGTATGTTCGATGTCCTTCTCAGTTCATGTATAACGAGTTGATTCATGTTTAGTATGTATAAGAAGAAAGAAAACGTAAGGAAATCAACGCTGCAATCACTTTGTTTTTTCTACTTTTTGTTCTGTTCCTATATCGAAAACAAGATGATGAACAATGCGAGGGTAATTTAATTACCTCGCACTGTTCATGCACGCGTAAAATATTACGCATGCATGGGGAGAGATGGGCTGGTCATGCCCAGCCCAGCTGCGCAGGTTGGCTGGGTCCAGCCCAAATAAAAAAAATAAAAAAAATGTTTCAAAAATCTATGATTTTTTTGTTTTCTACGGTATTTTAATCAACATTAGTTTGTATTTTTATACTGTAAAGATACAAGTTTGGTGTTAAAATACCCGTTTTTCGGCAAAACATAAAAAAATAAAAAAATATTTTGTTTTTATGCATACGGCCAAGTCTCTCAAAAATAAATCATATTGTATTTTCATATATATATATATATACACACACAAAAAATGAAGATTCAAAATATGTATTAACACGCATTTTGGCTTTAATAACCAGGTTATTAAAGCCACGAGAACTAGGCCAATATTTCAAAATTTTTAAAAAAATTATTTTGTTTTCTTTTAATATCTGGGGTTATGACCTTATACGTAAGATGTATTCCGGATATTAAAATTCTTTTGTTGACACCAGAATTACTCGATAAGAGAAGGATCTCCTTACCGAGGAGGACTTTTCTTAAACCATAGACGAATCAACAACTAGAAAACACGACCAGACCTTAGATTTTATCAGACAACAAAACAATGCAGCTTACCTTAGGTAGGGCATATTTGGGGTGCTAATACCTTCCCTTTATGCAACCAGTCCCCGTACCCGATCTCTGAGACTAGTTAGGATTCTTAGTGACCAAAATACTAGGTAGCAACTCCACTCTATTTTTTCACTAATAAAAGACAAAAATCCCTTGTCTCCCCATATTTGCCTAATAGTTAAAATTTTGAGGGTGGATGTTTTCGTTGCGACGCCATACACGTGCAACAGAATGGCAACTCCACTAGGGACCTTATGGACTAAGCTTTGTTTTTGTCTGATAATTGTGTTTTGTTTGGTTTGCATGCTTTTTTTTTTGTTAATAAGCTTATTTTGTTTATTTATTTATTACACGTTTGAATTTTTGCACATTTATGTTCATGCATTGTATAGAACTGTCTCATGCATCACATACTTTAATTTTTTAGGAAGCACACACAATCTTATTAAGTTAGGAGGGGAATTAGCGATCTGCCCTATAACTATTGGTCGGGGTTCAGATGCTTGAAACACCCAACTCATATCTGAGTGCCTGCTTGGTAATGGTGAGCATACATGCCTTAACTGTTCCTTGCAAAGCCCCCATACTATCTTTACAAAGACCGTCACTGGACAGATATGGGACCCTTTTTGAGACTTAGATAGTTAAACTACCTTTTTGTTTCATGAGATATATACTTTCATTTGCATCAAATTAATCATGTTAAATTTATCACTCCAGGTTCTGAACTGAAATCATGACTAAGTACCTATCTTTCCAAGAGTTTGGGCAAGAATCTGAGTTGAACCAGATAGCTGAAGGAAAATGTCCAAGAATTGATGCTAATAGGTTGCCATGCATTACCAAGATAAATCACATGGTAAATGACTTAGGGAAATTGTTGTCTATAATGGGATATGTGGATGAAACTCTCTTTGAAGATATGGGAGAATAGCGCAACTAATGAGGCTACCCATACAAGCGACAACAATCAAAGCCCTCCTGAACTTTTAGGATCCTAGTTATCAATGCTTTACTTTCGGGAACATTGATATGACACCTACCATGGAGGAATATGAAAAGGTCCTAGATTTTCCAAATAACGGCAGAAAAATCTACTTTAGACAAAAGTTTAAAGACACAGCTTCAGAGGTAGTCAATTTATTAGGCTTGGGAAAAATCAGTCAATGCAGAGTAGCTGATGGGGGTTTTAAATGGAAGTTCATTAAAGCCGGAATGAAGAAGAATGCTGAGGAAGGCAAGTTGGGGGATGAACGATACAAGTTAGTGGCCTTCGCCATCTTTGGACTAGTATTATTTCCATCCAAAATTGGAGTTATTAGTTTAGAAGCCGCAAATGTCTTCGTAGAATATGAGTATGACCGAATTAATCCTTCTTTAGCAATTTTAGCCGAAACCATGTTGTCACTTAACCATTGTAGAATGCATGGAAAAGGAGCCATGAGATGTTGCAGCCTTATGTTGTATTTATGGATTGTTAGTCATATTGAAACTCCAAAGGACATCTTCAATAACTTTTGGTGGTTTGACCTCCGACCATTAACGGTTACCATAGAGAAAACTTGGAAGAATTAGGACGAGACGGTTTGGATAGACAAGTATGCTGCACTACCTCAAAGCAACTTCAAATGGAAAGCACCATGGATGAATGACCCTATCTGCACAATGAGCTGTGGAAACAAGACATGAGTCCCCTTGATTGGTGTAACCAGATACATCAGTTATGCACCTGCACTTGTAGCAAAACAATTGGGTGGAATGTAGTGTGTACCAAGGACTCTGGGTTTAGCAGATTTCACAGGTTTGTTCAAGCATCAACCATTCCTTGAAGAGATAGAGCTTATCCAACAAGACTAGAAAAAGCCCCTGTTAGTAAAAAAGGAAGAAGGAAGTAGATTTGAATCGTCAAGCAGCCAGAGTTATACAAGTTGGAGAAATCAAGAGCTTTCTGAAGTTGTAGCACCAAAGTCAGCAACAATACAACAAAAAAGGAAACGGATTGATGACGAGGAAGAGTTAAGAGAGCAGCTCGAAAGATGTATAATTGATCTAAGCAAAAGCAAAGGGCAACAACAACTCCTGGAAAGGCAATTGGATGAAGAAAATACAATGAGAAATTACTTGAACCAACAGTTGGAAAACAAAGATAAGCAGTTGAAAGAATGGCAGAAAAGGGCCAAGGTAACTGAGGAAATAACAAAAGGGGTCCAGAATGAGTTAAGGAATCGAATAAACGAATGTGGTGAATTGGCTAACAAGAATGGGCTCATTGAGAAAGAATTGGCCAAGATCAAAAGATCAGCAAAAGGCAAGATGAATGCTGATAAAGAGATGACAGATTCCTTGAAAAAAGAAAGAAATGGTCTTACAAAGAAGTTGGAAGAGGAGAAGGAAAAGAATCGGCTAGCTGAGATCGACATAGAAGAAGAAAGAAAGATCAGGGCTCAATATATGGTACAACTTGAGGAAGAAAAAAGTACAAGGAAAGCCACTAAGTATGATATGAGAGATTACCAGAAGAGAGCTGAGTCTTCGAAAGGACGAAGAATAGCTTTGCAATCCGAGCTTAAAATACGAGAAGAGGAGTTGAGGGAGTTGAGGAGCCATTACTTTGAAATGGAAGAAGGTTTGAATGAGATTAAACAAGAATGTCAGGAATGTCAGGATTATATTGACAACTTTGCAGTTCAAATTAACTCCAAAATAGTTAAGCTAGATATCGAGAGAGAAGAGCTACAAAGGGCAACAGATAAGGTGGCACGGTTGGAGGCAATGGTCCGAATATTGGAAAGAAGTAATGAAGCCTTAGGGAACAACAATGAATTGATAATCGCTGATAACACCTTGTTCCATGATAAGATAAGATGTATGACAAAACAGGTCGAGCAAGTAACCCGCTATGCGGAAAAGCTGCATCAACAAGACACCCAAGTTGGAAATGATGTTACAAAGTATCGAGAGTACATGGGGGCTGTCATCTCTTTTATTGGGGACTTAGCTAATGGAGGAAATGCCTTTTAGGGTAGTGATGTATAAGGCCCTTTTCTATTTTTACTTTGTATAAGCTACCCTTATTTATAAGAAAGGCCATAACTTTTTTTCTTTCTAATGGATTTTGGTAACCAACCATGATAAGAACTTGGCAAACATTCTTTTACAGCAATCAGTTCGACTCAGAAATCTTGCCTAAAGGATTACGAAGGTCATGAATCAGTTCTAACAAAAAAAAAAGGGCTGTTGTATATGCATTACATTTTCATCACACATTTGTTTACAATTTATCATGTGCATTCCAGATTGTGAAACATAGGTCCCTCTTCCAAAGTCTATCACACCCGATTAAGATCAAGAATAGAGAATGAGGAGAGAGCTCACTTAGAGTCACATTATCAGAATGAGTTGGAATCCATGAAGAATGAAGTTGCTCGCATGACCAATCTGCTCGAGCAATTTTTGAAAGCCAAAAACAGGGAGGGAACATCTACCCAACCAATTATGGGAGCACCAGCAGCTCATATCCAAGGGACATCTCAAAACTTGGGGGTAGATTCAATGGCAGAACAAAACTTTGTGCCTATCGCCCTTATCCCGCCAAGTCAAGCTTCCATCACCGTGGATTTAATAGCAAATGGACCCCTTGGCAATAGATCCACTGATTTTATGAACTACGACAAGTTGTCAACTTTGGAAGAAAGATTAAGAGCAGTTGAGGGTAATGATTGGTTTGACCCTATGCGAGCAGTAAAAGTGTGTTTGGTACCAAACATCATAGTACCAAAGAACTTTAGGATACCTGAGTTCATCAAATACACTGGATTAGAATGTCCAAACACTCACCTCCGATATTACTGCAATAAAATGGCCAAGGTGATTTATGATGACAAACTGTTAATCTATTTTTTCTAAGATAGTCTGGTGGAATCTGCCCTAAGCTGGTACATAAGGTTGGACAATGCTAAAGTTAAGAAATGGAAAGATTTGGTGGAGGCTTTTCTTAAGCAGTACAAGTTCAATTTGGAAATTGCTCCGGATAGAACAAGCCTTATGTTAATGGAAAAAGGAAGCCATGAGTCAGTAAGGGCTTACGCGTAAAGATGGAGAGATGAGGCAACACATGTCCAACCACCTTTAATAGAAACGGAGATGGTAACCCTGTTCGCCAATACCTTCAAGGCACCTTATTATGGGCATCTAATGGGCAGCTCATCTCAATATTTCTATGATGTTGTACGTGTGGCAGAAAGAATAGAATAGGGGATTAAAGCTGGGCGTATAGTAGAACCATTGGAGAAGAAAGGGTTTACTGGAAGGAAAAGAGAAGGTGATATTAACAACTTGGAAGGCGGGTACAAGGGCAAGAAAGTAAATTACCAAAACCCACAAATGCTCACCCTTCAATCCATTAACATAAACTTTGCCAAACCTTTTTAAACCAATCAAATAAATTACCAACCAAACAACCATGACAATTACCAAAGGCCAAATACAAGATATCCATTGAAACAGTTGCCACCACTACCCATATCTTTAAAAGACTTGTATGCTAAACTGTTGAGTCTTGGACAAATAACTCCAATCCTCTTTCCACCGTTCCAACCCCCATTTCCCCTATGGTACAAACCAGAATTAACTTGAGAGTATCATGTTGGTAACCCGGGACATGGAATCAAACTTGTTATGCTTTCAAGAAGAAGATTCTATAGCTTATCAAGATGGGCTGGGTGTCATTCGAAGACAAGCCCAATGTTAATTCAAATTCATTGCCTAATCATGCTGCAATTAATAATGGAGTGAGCATGGTAGAGGTTGGGAATCAAAGCAAAGGGTTAAAAGTAGCTATACAGAAGTTGTAAGGTATGTTGGTACAATCAGGGTTCTTAAAAATGAATAATGAACATTGTATAGAAAGGAGTGATTTTTATGAGTTCCATGAAGAGGAAGGACATCATATAAATAATTGCATGGAGTTTCACAAAAAAATTGAGAAAATGATGACCATGGAAGAATTGAGGATTGAAGCCATGGAGAACGGTGACGAAATAGGAATGATGGAGGGCCAAGACAGGTTGTCAAAAGTATATAGAGTCCAACCAACAGCTTATGGGCCGCCAAAGTTAATCCTGGTTAAACTTTCCTCTACAAGGAAGAATCAAAGTGCAATGCCCTATAACTACGGCTATGCCTCCAATGTGGAGACCCTTCTTCCTCTGTTCCAAACTGAGGTTAGTGGGTTGACTGAGAGGCCTATGCTTCACACCTGAGGAGTTAAGGAAAGCAAAGGGTAAGAAGGTGGTAGACCTGGGCAAAGAACTGGAAGTTAATAAACCAGTAACCGAAGAGGAGTCAAATGAACTGAAGTTGATAAAACATAGTGAATATTGCATAGTAGATCAACTAAAGAAAACTCCAGCTAGAATCTCCTTTATGTCTTTGATACTCAGCTCTGAACCGCATCGAAATGCCTTGCAAAAGGTATTGAATGAGGCATATGTACCCCAAGATGTTGAACAGAAAACCATGAAACATTTGGTGGGAAGGATCCATGTGACTAATTATCTGTACTTTACAGCTAAAGAGTTAGATTTTGAAGGAACTGGACATAACAAACCCTTGTACATCACCACCAGGTGTAAGGATTGCCTCATAAGAAAGGTGCTCGTCAATAATGGTTCGACTTTTAATGTGTTGCCAAAACACATGTTGAAAGAAATGCTAGTTGATGAATCTCATATGAAGCCTAGTACTATGATGGCAAGAGCATATGATGGCTCACCAAGCTAGATAATTGGGACTTTAGAAATGGAGTTATATGTGGGACCACAATTGTTCCTGGTGACATTTCAGGTTATGGATATCCACCCTTCCTATAGTATGTTGTTGGGAAGACATTGGATTCATGCAGCTGGGGCAGTAACTTCATCGTTACACCAATGTTTGAAGTACATCATGAATGGGATGTTGGTAACTGTCAAGGATGAGGAGACAGTATCCATGATAAAGAATATGGCTGTACCTTTCATCGAGGCGGAGGATTGCAATGATGAATATAGCCATACTTTTGAGATTATGAACACTGACTGGGTGCTTGAAAACACAGTGATAAGAAGGCCAAGGATCTTAAAAGCAGCGAGGAGGGCCGCTCAACGTTTTTTGGAGCGTAAGATTCCATTTCAACATAACCCTATCACCGAAAATCCAGAAAGGGTTAATCTAATAATGATGAAATGTGCTAATCAAAGATTTGGGCTGGGATATGAGCCTAAAAAGGATGATCATCGATGGGCTGCTGGTAGAAGAAAGGAAAGAAAAATGGCTAGGATTCAAGGAAGAGAGCCTAAAGAAGAAGAGCTGGAAATCCCTCCCCTAAGGGTATCGTTCCCAAAGGCCGCATATGTAATGCAACCTGATAAAGATTCAGAAAACCTTAGTAAAAAACTATCAACCATGGACATAAACACCTTGGAGAAGGATAAAGAGGAAGGAAGTGCCATAAATATGGTATCGGGAGTGGAAGATGAATCACTACCACAACTAACTGTCCATACTCTAGAAGAAGTCTCTACCAAGACTTTTGTGCGAAAGCTGGCCATGGGCGAGAAGTTTCAGAATTAGGTGACCCAAGAAGCTATTGTAGTGTTTAAAATCTAAACCAATTTTGTCTGCATTTACATGTTTCTGTCATTGCTTTTATTTGCTTTTATTTCCAATGGTTGACAATCAAGGCTCATGAGGTCAGCCAGATTCTATCCTTGTCATCGAGCCCACCCTTTGCTTTAATGAGATCATTCATTTTTCAAATGTTGTCTATTTATATACATATTTACACTAGACACCTTCCGCTTTCAGGAATCTTGAAAACGGATCTTAAACAACATCACATACACTTAATATCAAGAATGAATGGCCAAACTTTAACAAACATGTGATTGCGGTGGAAGAAGAAGAATGAGATGAAAGCAATAACAAAGAACTCGTAAAACTGGTGGAACAACATGAACAGACTTGGAAGCCCACTATAGAAGAACTTGAAACCATAAATGTGGGTAGTAATTAGTCTAAGAAAGAGTTGAAAATAGGGACCTTAATTACTCTTGAGCAAAGAACAACGATGATCGCCTTACTACAAGAATATGCAGATGTTTTCGCTTGTTCTTACGAGCATATGCATGGTTTAGATACAAATATCGTAGTACATAAGATCCCACTAGAGGAAGGTTGTAAACCAGTCAAGTAGAAATTGAGGAGAGCCCACCCAGATGTCTGGATCAAAGTCAAAGCAGAACTCGAGAAACAGTGGAATGCAGGCTTTCTAGAAGTAGTTAAATATCCACAATGGGTATCTAATATTGTTATTGTGCCAAAAAAGGATGGAAAGATTAGAGTTTGCGTGGATTTCCGGAACTTGAACAAAGCTAGCCCCAAAGATGATTTTCCACTACCACACATAGATGTTTTAGTTGACAATGCTGCACGTAGTTCCACATACTCCTTTATGGATGGTTTCTCAGGATACAACTAGATAAAAATGGCTCCAGAAGATAAGGCAAAGACAACTTTTGTTACACCTTGGGAAACATATTGTTACAAAGTTATGCCATTCAGTTTGAAGAACGCATGTTACTACCAAAGAGCCATGTTGGCTTTTTTTCATGACATGATGCATAAATAAGTTGAGGTGTATGTAGATGATATGATCGCAAAGTCCAAGAAGGGAGAAGATCATATAAAAGTTTTGAGAAAACTATTTGAGAGGTTGAGAAAATACGAACTAAAGCTCAACCCTGCAAAATGTTCATTTGGGGTTAAGTCCGGAAAGCTGCTAGGATTTGTGGTAAGCGACAGAGGTATAGATGTAGATCCTGATAAAGTAAGGGCCATCTAATCTATGCTGTCCCTAAAGATCGAGAAGGAGGTAAGAGGATTCTTGGGAAGATTGAACTACATCGCTCGATTTATAGCTTAGTTGACCACAACATGTGAACCTATTTTCCGGCTTTTAAGAAAAAAAAAATCCTGGGACTTGGAATGAGGAGTGTGAGGTGGCATTCAATAAAATCAAGCATTATTTACAAAGTCCACCTTTGCTTGTTCCTCCTATATCAGGAAGGCCTTTAATACTGTATCTGACAGTGACTAAGGCAGTTATAGGATGTGTATTGGGTCAACATGATGAAACCAGGAGAAAAGAAAGGGCCATTTATTACTTAAGTAAGAAGTTCACTGAATGTGAGTCTAGATACACGATGATAGAGAAGCTTTGTTGTGTATTGGTATGGGTGACAAAAAGATTACGACATTTTATGTTGTATCACACCACTTGGTTGATTTCAAAAGTGGATCCATTGAGGTATATTTGTAACAAACCCTATCTCTCAAGTCGAATTGCAAGGTGGCAAGTTTTGTTGGCAGAATATGATATAGTGTATATGACAAGGAAAGCCATGAAGGGAAGTGCAATTACTGATCACCTAGCTGATAACGCTGTGGAAGATTATGAGCCATTAGATTTTGATTTTCCAGATGCAAAAGTATTATCAATTGAAGAAGAAGAAGGGAAGATAAATTGGTGGACCATGTTTTTTGTTGGGGTAGTAAATGTGTATGGTAATGGGGCCAGTGCAGTAATAATCTCTTCCGATAAGAAGCAGTATTCGGTAGCAGTTAAATTACATTTTGAATGCACTAATAATATGGCTGAGTACGAGGCTTGTATCCTGGGTTTGGAGGTCGTATTAGAACTAAAGATTGAAAAAATAGATGTGTTTGGTGACTCAATGGTGATTATCTGTTAAGTGAAAGGAGAATGGCAAACCAAAGAAGAAAAACTAAGGCCATACCAGGAATACTTATCCACGCTATCAGAAGAGTTTAAAGAGATAATATTCATCCATCTAGGGAGAGAAGGAAACCATTTTGCGGACGCTTTGGCTACATTGGCTGCTATGGCTACGATTGATCTTGGGCGATAAGTGCAACCTGTAGATATTGACATAAGAAATAAACCAGCTCATTGTTGCTCGATTGAAGGAGAGACAGATGGAAAGCCTTGGTATTACGATATCAAGAATTTTGTGAAAAATCAGGAATATCCACCAGGAGCATCAAAGATGGATAAGAAAACCCTAAGAAGATTGGCTAGGGATTTCTATTTACATGGAGAGATTCTGTATAAAAGATCATTTGACGGAACCTTGCTAAGGTGTCTAAATGAGACAGATGTTAGAAGTGCTTTACAAGAGGTGCATGAGGGGATTTGCTCAACTCATGCTAGCGGCCATATGGTAGCAAGGAAAATACAAAGGGCCGGTTATTTCTGGATGATGTTAGAGAAAGACTGCATCGACTATGTCAGGAAATGTCACAAGTGTCAAGTGCATAGTGATAAGGTCAATGCACCTCCAACTTCGCTGTTTAATCTAGCATCTCCATGGCCATTTGCAATGTGGGGAATCAATGTGATTGGGCCTGTTAACCCAAAGGCTAGTAATGGACATAGATTCATTCTCGTAGCAAATGACTATTTCACAAAATGGGTAGAAGCTAGTTCATACGCCTATGTGACACAAAAGGTGGTGAAAAGGTTCATTGAAAAAGACTTGATTTGTCGGTATGGTCCACCTGAAAAAATAGTGACTAATAATGCACAGAATTTCAATGGGAAAGCAATAGTGTAGCTCTGTACAAAATGGAAAATCAAGCATTCAAATTTCTCCCCATACAGGCCGAAGATGAATGATGCTGTGGAAGCTGCCAACAAAAACATTAAGAAAATTATTCAAAAAATGGTAGTCACTTACAAAGACTGGCATAAGATGTTTCCATTTGCTCTCCATGTATATCGCACTGCAGTGAGAACCTCGACAAGAGCCACTCCGTATTCTTTAGTATATGGGATGGAGGCGGTAATGCCTTTGTAAGTAGAAATTCCCTCGTTAAGGGTGTTGATGGATTCAGAACTAGAAGAGGCTAAGTGGGCTAAAGTGAGATATGAATAGCTAAATATGATCAGTGAAAGGAGGGTAGCTGTAATATGTCATCATCAGCTTTACCAGAAAAGGATGGCTAAAGCATATGATAAGAAAGTTAGACCTCGTATGTTTTAAGAAGGAGATTTGGTACTAAAGAAGCTTTTAGCTTTAGCAGGGGAAAATCTAAGCAAATGGGCTTTAAATTATGAAGGTCCTTATGTAGTGAAGAAGGCTTTCTCAGAAGGAGCTCTACAGTTGTCCAGAATGGATGGAGAAGGTCTAGTCAGATCTGTGAATTCCAATTCTGTAAAGAGATATTATGTTTAACTTTCTCCCAAAATCAATAAAATGAAGTTTGGCCATGATTTCTTGGTGTAAAGAATTTTTTTCTCCCACTGCATTGATCTCACAGCACTTAATCTTCCAAAAACAAAAATCTGGAAAGATCTGGCTTTGTACATGATTACAAGGAATTTATCATAAGACGATCAAAGGTGAATTTTAAGCATTTCCCGGTAAAAAAGGCACGCACCAAGTCAAACAAACCAAAGATAAAAGACAAAACCTAGTCTTTACAAGCATTTTGAATTGCATAAGGTAAAATGTATGGGTAATCACTCTATAATCATGTGCAATTGTCGGACAATATGAGAACAAAGTTTATCAATCCTAGTAAATATGCGTTTGAAATAAGAAAAGACCATCTTTGTTAAAACTTTCACTTTCTAAAGGTTATAAAGACCTGACTAGGACCACACCCCATACTAGGGGGCAATAAGAGATCCTTTATTAGAAAATATGAACACAATGGTAGAGTCAAAGGTAAAAGGGGGCTAAAAATAGAAGCCCCATGATTGATATAGGGCTAAAAAGGAGAAGGAGTGCAAGCAAATTGCCAAAGAGAACACTCGGATCTTTACAAGTCAGAACCCAACACTTGGGGGTAAAAAGAAAATAATAATAATAATAATAATAATAATAATAATAATAATAATAATTCAATGACTTAGATAATGATCTTTAAGCAAGTTTCTCGAAAACACAGCCAACAAGACAGCTTCATAAGAACAAGAGATAGAAGAAGATTGGTTCTAAGTCTTTAAACCCTTAAACACTTTTTGAGCCTTAAAACATCCTTATTCTTCCATAACCCACAACTGTAATCGACATTATAAGCCTTCAAAAGTCCTTTCTATTAAAGTGCATATAACCTGGTTTGATAGGCATTGGGCTTACGGTTCATTTGGCATGATAAATGAGTGATAATCTGTTTTTTTATCCATGCAAGAAAATGCTAATATGAGACGATCCTTTTTCTACACAACCTTCTCAAAGAAGATACTTGAAACCTTTCGAAAAGACCAAACAGAAGACTACCTTGGAGAGAGTCCGATCTAAAGTCAAAATCACATTCTAGAAACCGATAAAACCTTTTATGGGAGATGCTTAAAAGAATTTTTGATGCATGTGTAGAAAGTTTCAGTTGTCATGAACAAAGCCAAAACTTTTAAAGATTTTTTTTTCTCTCTCTCTTTTGAAAAGCTTTTTGTGCTGCAAAAAAAAAAAAAAACCCTTAAATTGAGAAAAGACAAATTAAAGCGTTGATAAGAGCATGATAAAAAGCAATGACAGATCATGTATTTTTGAAAAGGATCACTAAAAAGGGTCGGGGATTCCTGCTTTGAGATATAATGGGACAGCATGAAAGACGTATTTCAGCATATTCAGACACATGAACAAGCTCATGCCAAGAAAGGGTTTTATGAAAGGGAAGGGACCTATGTCTCAAAATCAGGTAAGGATGCATGCATGACATCTAACCTCAAGGCATTGCATATATTTTATTTGTAATAGTAAAATCCTCAATAAAATCCAGCAAGATTAAGGACAAAGAAATGATCACTGAGCTAATAATAATAGAGAATCATAGTCATGACCATGGAATAGGGAAAAAGATGAGAATGAACCCTACCGGTAGGATCGCCGGATGGGATCTAAGGTTAATATAACCACACAGGTTTTGGTTTTGGATAAAGGGGATCACCGGACGGGATCTCAGGTTAGCCCAACCATATACAGGATTTTGGTCCTGGTTAAAGGGGATCGCCGGACGGGATCTCAGGTTAGCCCAACCACACACAGGATATTGGTTCTGGTTAAAGGGGATCGCCGGACGGGATCTCAGGTTAGCCCAACCACACACAGGATTTTGGTTCTGGTTAAAGGGGATCGTCGGACGGGATCTCAGGTTAGCCTAACCGCACACAGGATATTGGTTCTGGTTAAAGGGAATCGCCGGACAGGATCTCAGGTTAACCCAACCACATACAGGATTTTGGTTCTGGTTAAAGGGGATCGCTAGACGGGATCTCAGGTTAGCCCAACCACGCAGACTTTGGTTCTGGTTAAACGGGATTGCTGGATGAGATCTCAGGTTAGCCCAACCGTTTAAAGGATTTTAGCTTTGTTTAAAGGAAGTCGCCACAAGAGATTAAAAAAAAAACGAAAAAAAAAGAAAAAAAAGAGAAGTAAGTAAGTAAGAAAGAAAGAAAGAAGAAGACTGAATTTAGAGGGATGCCAAGATCAGGTTCTCAAGATAATCAAGTTCCTGGTTGAAACCAGATTGCGGTAAAGATATAATTTCAGATCAACCCAGTTTTGAGAAGATCAAGATTGAAAGTTCAGTTTTGTTTATCTTTACAAAACTTACTACGCAAAGTCTTTGCTCTGTAAGCATTGTAAAGAGGGGACATCTGTTGTTACTCAGTTTTGGGTTACCACAAAACAAAATGAGAAAATACAAAAAATATATATAAAAAAATATTCGGAAGAAATCCAAAAAGTAATAGGAGCTAGAAAAGGTTGAAGAGGTTCAAAAATACAAAAGGTTAAAATTTTACAGTATATTTTTGACAGATAAGAGCCCTATTGACAAAGAAAATTCAAGTTGAGGAAGAAAAGTCTAAAATCAGATGTTTATGGACTCAATTAAATTTTATCTAAGGTAATTGAATTTATAGAGGGTTGGTTTGTAAGAAAATTGATTTTTAAGTCAGCGTAGGCTTTTATTGGGAGAAATTAAAGTTCTGGGGTCCAATTATAATTTTGAAATAGTTGATTTGGCCAAATTAAGGGTTTAATTGCATAATTATTAAAGTTTGATGGTCAACTAGGGACTAAATTAAAACAATCTGAGACCAAGGACCAAAGTAGAAAAGGCGCTAACATTAAGGGATCCAATTACAATTTTGTTGGGGACTTGATTACAAAACTGCAAAACATTCAATGGCCGAATCGAAAGAAACCCAAGCGGCACCGTTTCCACCATTTCATCGTCTGCAACAACTGGTATTCTGTGATAATAAAGGAAAGAGACGTTGGCAGCGATAATGGAGCCGATTCCAAATCAAGAAGGGAGCGTATCGCGGCTGACAACCCTCGCCACCGTGATGCACGCTGGCTTACCAAAAACACTTGCGTCCTCTGGCTATAAAAGCCAGAAAAAAAACAGAACACAGGGGACAAAAAAAAAGAGAAAGGGATGAGAGGTTACATTGAGGAGAAAGAAAAAGGGAAACATAGTAGGAGAACATAAGAAATAGGAGAGAGAGCGGAGAAATATTAAGAAAGTAAAAGGGGGAGCAGACGAATCAAACCAAACGGAAGCAGAGGAAACAAAACGCAGATAACACAGCACCATCACCATCTTCGTCTTCTCCAAACCAAGTATGTTCGATGTCCTTCTCAGTTCCTGTATAATGAGTTGATGCATGTTTAGTATGTATAAGAAGAAAAGAAAACGTAAGGAAATCAACGCTGCAATCACTTTGTTTTTTCTGCTTTTTGTTCTGTTCCTATATCGAAAACAAGATGATGAACAGTGCGAAGGTAATTTAATTACCTTTGCACTGTTCATGCACGCGTAAAATATTACGCGTGCATAGGGAGAGATGGGCTGGTCATGCCCAGCCCAGCTGTGCAGGTTGGGCCCAGCCACAGGGTCGGGATAGGCCCAACCCAAATAAAAAAATAAAAAAAATATTTCAAAAATCTATGATTTTTTTTTGGTTTTCTACAGTATTTTAATCAACATCAGTTTGTATTTTTATACTGTAAAGATACAAGTTTGGTGTTAAAATACCTGTTTTTCGACAAAACATAAAAAAAATATATTTTGTTTTTATGCATACGGCCAACTCTCTCAAAAATAAATCATATTGTATTTTCATATATATATATATATATATATATATATATATATATATACAAAAAATGAAAATTCAAAATATGTATTAGCACGCATTTTGGCTTTAATAACCAATTTATTAAAGTTACGAGAACTAGGCCAATATTTTAAAATTTTCAAAAAAATTATTTTGTTTTCTTTTAATATTTGGGGTTACGACCTTATATGTAAGATGTATTCCGGATATTAAAATTCTTTTGTTGACACTAGAATTACTCAATAAGATAAGGATCTCCTTACCGAGGAGGATTTTTTTTAAACCATAGACGGATCAACAACTAGAAAACACGACCAGACCTTAGATTTTATCAGACAACAAAACAATGCAGCTTACCATAGGTAGGGCATATTTGGGGTGCTAATACCTTCCCTTTATGCAACCAGTTCCCGTACCCGATCTCTGAGACTAGTTAGGGTTCTTAGTGACCAAAATACTAGATGGCGACTCCCACTCTATTTTTTCACTAATAAAAGACAAGAATCCCTTGTCTTCCCATGTTTGCCTAATAGTTAAAATTTTGAGGGTGGATGTTTTCGTTGTGACGCCGTACACGTGCGACAGAGTTTGTGATAGTACTTACATGTGTTTCGAATCACGTGGCAAATTATTCATCTTGTAATCAAAATATTTAGGATTTCGTCAGCTGTGAGTTATTATATAATAAATATTGTTGATGTTACCTATGAGGTTTTCAAAAATGTATGAGTTTGTGATATTACAATAGATAAATAGTCCATTTATAACAAAGTTTAAGTAGTATATATACTTACTAAATACAAGGTCTTAGTTTATCGCAGTTCAATAACACATAATTATGTGTTTGTTTGAATTCTATTTCAGAAAAATATCTTTCCCTTACAACATTTTTAGGTGTGGGTCATCCAGGATTGGAGAATATTGACAAGTTCCCACTTTAAGGCATTTCACCACCACCATCATACCATGGAACACGGTTGATTCTCGTTCTCAAATGAGACTCGAAATAGTACAAGATAAATATTGAGATCTCCTCAATAATATAGGTCTCACATATCGAAGTCTCAACATATGTTTTGTTCTTAACCGTTTTCTTAAGATTGAATAAGTATCTGCATGGAATTAAACAAATATTTTAAATTAAGAAAAACAATGAAAATACATTAACAATACATTGTATCTGTAATATCTAACCTCTCGAATGGATACATCTATCTATACTGGACCGAGTCTCCAACTTTTGCCTCATATGATAAATGTATGGATAGATGCTCCATAGAGTAAAAAAAAGATGGAGGGAATATCATCTCAAGTTTGCATATTGTCTCGATGATATTTATTTCAAGCCTCTCAATGTGTTGTGTCCACAACTTGTTGGAGCATATATCTCTAAAGAAATGATTGATCTTCATTAGTGCATCCCATATCCCATTTAACAATCAATCACGAAAAGCTAGTGGAATGAGTGTTTGCATAAACACGTGTCAGTCATGGCTCTTCATTCCATACAATTTGCATTCCTCTAAATTAACCAATCTTGATATGTTCAAGCATGTCCTTCAGGAAAATACAGAGTCTTAAGCCATTGGTCGACTAATAGTTGTGCATTCTTCTCTAAAGTGAAGCTTGCCTTTGGCTTTGCGACCCGTGACCCATTAAAAACCAACTCCATATTTTTACAGTGACAAAACAACGCTATATTCATTCTAGCCTTGACATTGTCATTTTTCTTCCACTTCATGTTCATTACCGTGTTGAAAATATTCTCAAACATGTTCTTTTCTATGTGCATGATGTTAAGGTTATGGCAGAGGAGATTGATCTTCCAATAAGGAAGCTCCTAAAAAATATTTCACTTTACCTAGTTGTGGGTCAAACTAAAGCCAAGAAACTTGTGCTTACCAGATTGGAAACCAAACATAATGTCATCATAATCTGACACCATGTCATGCAATTCTTCACTAGAAAGACGTGGTGGTGCAACATCCTTTTCAATTCTACTGAGAAAAAAATCCTTTATGTTCTTTCTGTACATGTGATCTGTTGGCAAGAAACGTCGGTGGCAGTAAAAAAAAGACATTTTACCCCTGTTTGTTAATATGAATGCCTTGTTGTTTTCTATGCAGTAAGGACATGCTAGGTTTTCTTGCATGATCCAACTAGAAACTATTACATAAGCTGGAAAATCATTGATAGTCCACATCAAAGTTGCCCTCATAAATTTTTTGTTGTTTTCTCGATACATCATAAGTCAAAACTTTGGAGGACCACAACTACATCAACTCATCAATCAACGGTCAAAGACAAACATCTATATTTGAGCTCGGACTGTTAGGACCGGGTATGACCATAGATAAAAACATGAACTTTGGCCTCATACAAGAATGAGGAGCAATAACTGACCTGATGGGTTGAATTCGTCTGTACACAACCCAAGATGCATGTTCCTTAATTCAGCTGAAAAGTGAGGATGTACACTATTAAAGTGTTTCCATGCTTCACTGTTAGAAAGATGCACCATCACTTCATCCACCGCATCATGCGATTGGTGTCATGTCATGTTCTCAACAGTCTTTGGTGACATGAATAACCTCTATAGTGTAGATGTGATTAAGAAGTATCTAAGTTTTTTATATGCTGCAAGAGTCTTTCCCACGCCAGTTATGGGTTTGTAATGGGAATGCCCATATGTCATACACTTGGTCAGCTCAACATTTTCAAGGTTGTACAACATGCAAAAGTTTGGACACATGTTAATTTTCTGGTATCCTAAACCGAGGGGTTTCATTATAGACTTAACAATATAGAAGTTCTCTTTCAGTCTGTTTTTTAGGTAAAATGCTTCTCGCCCATTCAAAAAATTTCTCATAACTGATTAGCACTTAAAAGTGCATTTTTATCAATGTTTTATATCATCATTTAGCACTTGAAGTATCAATAACTCCTTAATTAGAGCATATTATATAATAATAAGTCTGATAATATAAGATACCTTTAATTTATGGTAAATATTCATTTTAAATGCAAGCCTATCATATAAATCAAAGGATTGATTGATGAGTTTAACCACTGAAATTGAGAAGACAAAGAGAGGGCTAAGCTTAGAAAAGAGATGCTGGTTGAATTCAAATTGGAACACCATTCGGTTATTGAATCATAACTGGAGCTGTAAAACTTGGATTTAGGTCTAGTTTATATGGATAGAAAACTAAGACATAGGCCTAAAACTTTCATGAGAGTCCAAGATTCAAAAGGACCGTTTTCAAGTTCAAATTATAGCAACAATAGAGAAGTTGGAATTGTCCTGCAGCCCAAATACTGTTCAGTGTTCAACCCATATCTCGAGTTCTAGAAGTCCAAATGACCTCATTCTTGTTTTGTTGGAACGCTGAGACAATTCCCCAGAACTTGCATGAAGACTATCTGTTTAAATTCTGATGTTAGTAATGACGTTTTCTGTAGACAAGAAGATAAGGATGATTACCAAGTCAAGAGGTGGCCACCCACTCAACAATTAGTCATCAAATCAATAGTTTTGAATTTTGGCCTATAAAAGGAGGCATTTGCCATGCATTTAGGCATCTTGGTTTTTATATCAAGATCATGTTCTTGCTCTCTCTCTCTCTCTTTATATTTTTGTAATGCTTAAGTTTAGCTTTCATTAATATCTTATTTATGCCTTTCATTTCCTTTATTATACTTATATAATCATGTTCTCCTCTTGTTTATATAGGTTTCTCTTATTCATAATGTTTAGCTAAGTTTATTATGTCAAGGTGAAAAGGTTACACTAATGGTGTAAGAATAAGTATAGTATAAACTCAACATGGACTTTAATGTTTGATACTAACATGTTTTATATTTATTATCTTACTCACTCTTAATACCTTGCTTATTAAATGGTTAATCTAGATTTGTGTTCAACAACCCTTAGTACAACAAATACTTGACATTTTCATAACCCAACTGTATGGTATAACCGACACCTGTGCTATGAAAGGAACTTGATTTGTTTTTTTTTTTTTATCAAATGTAAGAATATATTAAGATCAAAGGTAACAAAGCCACAAAAGTAGCAAACAGAAAAAGTATATACAGAGATGAGGGTAACCAGTACCCTAAACAAAAAACAGGAACATGCTCCCATTGAAAAGAAACATAAAACAAACATCCCTAAGGCCAGAAGTAGCCACACATATAACAAACATGAGGGACTGAACCAGCCAATCCAATGTACTGCCAGGCAAGTCAATCTACTG
>Ga0325402_1000741_pt1 | contig 24457 bp, 17 predicted proteins | sample PopdelMetagenome_22_FD_207212 | JGI IMG/M metagenome (GOLD analysis project Ga0325402, IMG submission 207212) | Populus deltoides microbial communities from Bellville, Georgia, United States - Xylem-PdKOR-R3 | ecosystem: Host-associated > Plants > Phyllosphere > Stem > Wood/Secondary xylem...
CTTAATTTTATATAAGTGCTGAAACTTTCATCAAGCGTGGTGAAAAGCTCTATCTCACCACACATATAGTTGTTGCAACTTAAATCAAGAAACCATAACTTCTCTTTACTAGCTTTCTTGGCATCCAAATATGCCATTAACGACATTTTTCCACTAGCTTCTATATGGTACGATTTTATCTCTGTCTCCTTGTCTGAACATTCATATTGAAAATGTCCGAGTTCATGGAATTTGTAGTATTTAAAGGTAGGCTTATCAGATCTTTGTTTGTCTCTGTTTCTAAATCTGCCACGACCCTGTCCCCCTCCTTTTAATTGATCTTCGTAAGTAACCTCAAATGTCTTTTCTTCTACAATAAGGCCATTTAGGTGTTGTTCATGTACTAAAAGACTATTGTGTAGCAGCACATCAATATAGTTGTATTTAGGAGTCATGGAACTCAAAATCTTTTCAACAACCACAATATCCTCCATCTTCTCACCATAAACTCTCATTTTATTGACTATAGTAAGGGTTTGAGCAAAATACTCATTCACAAATTCCTTTACCTTCATGTTGAGCACTTCGTATCCCTTTCAAAGAGCTTGTTGTTGTGTACGTTACACTCATGCTCTTTCCTAAAGCTTTTGTTTCAGCTACAATCGTGTTGTTCCCTGACACTTTTGCTTCAAGGAGTCCTGAATGCTCTTTATTGTATCCTTGTTCAGAATGGTCTCCATGACCCATCGATGAATGACTTTGAAGAGATAGTTCTTAGCCTTTAAATCCTTTAATTTTGCATCTTCAATCATCTTTTTTGTTATTTAGTGAGTTTTGCCCTTGCTTCTGTTACAGGGATCCCTTGTTTTTTTCAAGTTCCAATATTATCATTTATTATACCTTATACCATACCTTTCTTTAAGAAATAGTTTTTTTCTTTAAATAAAAAAATTCATTTATTTTATAAACTCCGGATTATCTCTAAGAACTACAAAAATATTTTCATTAATCATTCACGCCAAACTTTAATTTAAAAATATGAAAATTGCTTAAAAAAATACGGTTCACACAAGGAAAAAAAAATAATTTTAGGTCATTAAAGCTCACATAAGTTTTTCCTATATGACATACTGAAAATAAAATGGACCTATTTTCCCTATAAAAAAGAGCAATTCTTATTCAATTTTCTCCCATCTAAAGGATGAGCCCATTGAGCTGATTCGGCCCAAACCAATAACATACAAAACTCGACCTCTAACCCGCGGACCTGTTTGCTGAACCTCAAGCTCGTTCGCTCTCCCCGTAAATTCTAAAACATACTTGGACCAGAGAGAATCACCTGGAAAACAATTTTGAAGCTACCATGGGAGCTGAAATTGAGGACAATGGAGCAATACAGATACCGCCAACCCGAGTTCGGCACATAAAGTAACGAGCTCTTAAGAACAAAGCTGTATCTGTCTCTTTCAACGAGAAAGATCTCAGGTACTACATACAATGCTTATTGTTTTTGTTGTTACTCTGCTTATGTCGTGATAATAATTTGAGATGAACTTGGTTTGTTGATTTGATTAGTGAAATGGGTTTTTTGGGTTTTTGATTTTGTTAAGGGATTATGTTACCGGGTTTCATAAGAGGAAGAAGAAGAGAAGGAAGGAAGCAATTAAACAACAAGAGGAGAAGTTAAGGCTCAAGCGAATCGCGTCGCGCAAACAGGTTTGTAAAAGGTTCCAATTGATTGCTCTTTGTTTTTTATGACAGTGAGTTGAATTGATGGCATGGCTAGACAAAATGAATGAATGGTCTTGTTTTGAAGGTGTTGGTATTGGTCATGTGACAATCTGCTTGTTGTTGTAGAGATAAAGGGTTTGTTTTTGGCAAGATTGGGTTGTGATATGTGTTGCTAAATCATTCTTATGGCATACGGGCTAGTTCCTGAGTGCTCGTATGAGAGGTTGAGAACAAGTTGTTTCTTTAGTCTACAGTTTAGACATGGTTTTCTGTGAACGAGAATAAAAAATAATGATGCGATTGAAGGGTTCTCCATGATGTTTCTTTTTGCGAATTCAGTGAGTTTCTAACATGTCAGATAAGAAACCCTAGCCCGGTCACTGGTGACCTGCATTCATGGTCAAGCTGATATATAAACAATTACTTCTTTGAAAATTTGCAATAGTCCAGAGAAGAAGCAGAATTTCTTTATTTGTATAGTGTATGGAGAGCACTTTGCTATTATTTTGACATGCTTTCAGTTCCACTATCACCACAGCTTACCAAACTATCGTTTCCCTATTGTTCATGAAGATTAAGGAGAAAATCTTCTGTTAGAGATTGGTTCAGTGCCTATGATATAGTGAGAACAAACAAAACTCTGACCCTCTTGCAATGTGGAAGAGGAGAAAATTTATCAATTTCTGGTAACCAACACCATTGAGGATGATATAATCCTATTTTGCTTTCTGTTCCATGGAGTAGTAAGTGTTGAAGGATTCTTCTGTTCCCTGCATACCCTTCTATAAGCTGAATGACAGCTTTGACTGCCGAGTATCAATTAGCATTTCATCCTAATCCTGAGCCACCAGACTATAACAAAATGATTTGCCATCATTCTACTCATCAAATGCACCAAATCAGCACATCGTAAAAGCTCAATCCAAATGCCCCCCCCCCCCATTGCATTGCTACAGTCACCTTTCTGGGGTCAGGGATGAGTGCATATGGGCTATGACCTGAGGGGTAGTTGGGAACTTCATTTCATGAGTTTTTGTTATCCTGACTTTGCCACCTCACTTCTATGTAGAGGAAACTGGAAAAAGAATTTGCTTTACATGGAGGAGCTCCACCAGCCACTAATGAAAGTGACGAGTATGAAGAGGATCATGAAGAAAGTGAGCCAATTGCATCAGTAAACGGTATTTTCATTAACTCCCAGCTTATGTTAAGAGATAAGCACGCTGCTTGGAAACATATTAATTTACCAAGCCTATTGATTAGCTGCATGCATCTCCAGATTTAATCTTCTTCTGGGGCTAACTTATCTGGTACCAGGGTTAATCTTGGTTTATAGAAATGGTCGGTAACCGTTCCAATGGATCAGCAATCACTCCCTTGATGTTGTTTTCAATTTTTGTAACTAGCTTGGTCCCCCTGATCAATGCACACGGCCAATTCAAAGCAATGATAGCATGTGTATCATGTTAGTTGAGATTATTTCTAATCATATAGTTTGTTAGAGTGCATGCACAGTAGGAACACCTTGTCACTTCACCATCTAAAATACTCCTATAACTGAAGAAATCATTATAATTATTTAAATTTTGGTTTGGGCTTTGTTTGCTGTAAAAGGGACAACGAAGTACGACAATGGGGACATGCAAGTCACCGTGACAGCTAGTGAAATTTCACGTGAAGATATAGATGGCTCAAGTGAAAAGACACAAGCAGCAGTGCCAAGGTTGGTCGAAGCTGATTCAACGCACAAGTTATCCGTGAGCAAAAAGAAATCATTCAAGAAAGTTTCAAAACGCAAATCACGGACAAAGCCACAAAAAAAAAAAAGGGATAGAAAGAAGGGAAAGGCGAAGAACAAGCTGTAGTTTATAGTTGATCTTCTTGCCATACGAAGCATGGGGGGATCAAACTGTGTTTTCTGCTGTTGGAATACATAGTTTAACAAAGGCTAATTGCTGAGACATTTATGCTAGGCCATGTAGAAAATTGGTTCGTTTAAGCGTTCTATATTTTATTAAAGCAAATATAGTTGATGATATTTTCTCCACTAACAATGTACCGACTTTATCGACGATTCCAGATTGATGGTTTCACAGTTTTTGGGTGGCAGGTTCTATCAGGGAATCCTTCCTCTTTGTCCTCGGTTTTTACTCAAAAGTTTAATGGCCAACAATAATGATGGTACGGGCATCACATCTGTTCTTGTGTAATTTCCTGTCGGTGGTTAAACTTGTGTCTGCACCTTTTTTATTCTTAATTTTACCGTCGTACTTCGGGTTGGGATTGAGAAGGTTTGCCTTCTGGCGATATTAGTTGTGTGATTTGAGACATCTTGACTGCGAAGTTACACTGACAGTGGCATTTCTCTCTCGTTTCTCAACGAGAGTTCTGATCAATAAAAAGGTTATCTTGGACACCATCGGATTTCCTGCTTGCGTTATCATTTCTGGTTTGATTCAAGAAAGATACATGAACGCAGATGGTGTTTTTGTAAAAACGCTTTCAAGATTAAAAAACATTTCGAATTAATATTTTTAAAATAATCTGAAAACATATAGTACTCACTCAGATAATAAATATTTATATAAAAATCTAATAAATAAAATAAAAATATCTAATTTAGAGTTGATATATACAAGAATTTGTGTTCTATTTGCGAGCCTCTTTTACAAGATAGAGGGGAAAAAACCAAGGAAAATTAAATTGACAACCCTTCCTTGTTAGTCGAGGACCGATTGCTTATTGGATTATTAAGATAATTAGATTGGACTATAGAATTGCCTTATCTCCAACACCAACAATAATTGGACCTACCCTAAAATCCAACGGCTAGTAACAGCAGCACACAACGATAACTTATCACCACACCCACGACAAAACGAAAAGCACCCACGTGACAAAACTCCATAATTTAAAATTTTAAATTCAAAAGATTCCCAAACCAAAAAAGTTCATCCAGTCCAACGGTTCAGATGAGGCAATCATGATTCCCATGAAGACAAAAAAAAATCAAACAGCCACCAACATCCAACCCACCAATCTCCACAAAGAAACATACCATATAAGGTGGGGACTCTCTAAAAAGAGATTCGCTCTGTCCACAACTATGCTGACTTGTCAATTAGAAGCCAAACTACACACATGCCCTTAACTAAATATGGTGCTTCAATTTAGTTTCTTAAGTTTTTATTTTAACAATTATACCCTTAAAGTTTTATGCTTGTAGTGGTGTATCATTTTGTGCTTTGGGTGTCAAAATAATTAGACAATATGGGATAAGAGATTTATAAAATTATTTATGCTCTTTTAAATTTGGATTACCTTAGTTTCTTGTCTTTGGATCATGATAATTTTCATGAGTTTTTAAAAATAATTAGAAAGTGAAAAAAAGAAAGGTAAAGGAGAGATCCAGATGATTACTAAGATTGATTTTTTTAAAATATATATATATATATATTTAAAATGAATCCAAAACAATTATAACCATAATATCCAAAATTGAAATAAGTAAATTAAATGAAATTGCACACGGAAACTTAAATAATCTAATTTTTTTATCCATATTAATTTGATTTAAATATATAATTTGTTCATAAGAAAATTATCCCTTTTCATTATGATTAATGAAGAAACACATTGAAATAATTTTTTTATTATTATAAAAGAGAGGCTCGAAGTAATATATTTTAAGAAAAAAATAAAAATATCAATATAAGCATCAATTAAACTAATAATTCATTAATTACATGCTCTTGAGAAATTCTACGGCTTTCATTTTTGTATAAAGAGCTATAAGACGAGAGCGTTGGAACATGTGAATTTCATTGTTGAAGTAAATTGAAATAAGATATATACATATATGAAGGGTAAATCGTTGAAAAAGGAACATAGAGGGTTGAAATTGAAATTTCATCATAGTTAGAGGACACATATAGACTTTGGCCATGAAGAAAAAAAAAGTACAGAACCAAACCGAAGTAAACACACACACACTTCTCAGTCACGCACTGTCCAACGAAAATTCGCAGACACTTCCCGGAAACTTCAAAGATTCGTTCCTAAACGAAAAAGAATTCAGATTTTTCTATGAAACCCATCACATTTCACTTTCCCGCTCCCTTTCCATCCCATCTTTCCCTCTTTCCTCTCTAAAGAAAACAAAAGCTTTGTGGGGTTCCCGTTATTCTCTCTTTTTCACGGAATACAAAAACAAATCTCTCTTTGGCAAAGGTAGTTTCTTGCTGGTTGTAAGTAGTGAAGGAGAAGGTGGGTGTTGGTGAAGATGCAAACCGGGTATGTTGAGAGATCGAATAGTATGGCGGCGGCGGCGAGAGGGAAGAGAGGACTTGATTCAAGCTCTGGTGATGATGATGGCCAGCCTGATAGAAAAAGGCCTGCTTTAGCTAGGTAAAAAACTTCACCTTTTTTTTTTAATTTGTGATTATATATATATATATATTATATTTTGGTATTTTTTCTCCTTGGTATTAGTATCTGTATGCCTTTTTAAATATATTCGAGGAGAATGAAATGAAGGTATTTTAAGCGGGTTGTTGGGTTGATTGGTTGAAACTTGATAACCAAGTTGATACTTGTCTCAAAGGTTTTGAATTCTCTTGCAGTGTAATTGTTGAAGCTCTCAAGGTGGATAGTTTGCAGAAGCTTTGCTCATCGTTGGAGCCTATTCTTCGGCGAGTTGTAAGATATTTGTTCCTCTTTTTTTTTTTTTATACCACCTTTGAAGGATTCAGGATGTTGCATGGCTCTCTCTGTGTGTGTTTTTTTGTATTTTCTATATGAAAACTCTTCAGTTTTTAATGCGTTCAATGAAAACAGGTTAGCGAAGAAGTAGAGCGAGCATTAGCAAAACTTGGCCCTGCCAAACTTACTGTACGGTGAGCAATGGTTTTTTATCCCTCTTCTTGTTAAATTAAGGTTCAAATAGCACCCTTTCCCCCTTCAACCCCTTCAACATGTCGGTACAAAATTATTTAGAGGGCAGGTTGCATTATTTAGAGGGTAGTCTCCATATTCTAATGGTTGAGAGAGTGCAGGTCTTCTCCTAAACGTCTAGAAGGGCCTGATGGAAGAAACTTGCAGTTGCACTTCAGGTCCAGGTTGTCCCTCCCTCTCTTTACTGCTGGGAAAGTGGAAGGGGAGCAGGGTGCTGCTATTCATATTGTGTTGATTGATGGAAATACGGGCCGTGTTGTCACGTCTGGTCCAGAATCTGCAGTAAAACTAGATGTTATTGTGCTTGAAGGTGATTTCAACAATGAAGATGATGATAATTGGACCCGGGAGGAATTTGAGTCTCATGTGGTTAAAGAACGTGAGGGCAAGAGACCACTTCTAACTGGGGATCTGCAAGTGACACTGAAAGAAGGTGTTGGAACGCTAGGCGAGCTGACATTTACTGACAACTCAAGCTGGATAAGGAGCAGGAAGTTCAGGCTAGGGCTGAAGGTTGCCTCAGGCTGTTGTGAAGGCATTCGCGTTCGTGAAGCAAAAACAGATGCCTTCACTGTTAAGGATCACCGTGGAGAATGTGAGCTCATAATTAGAACCAAAACTTTCTATTCACTTGTGTGCATGCGTGTAACTGTGGTGTGTGCTTGTTTTATTCTTTCTAAAGATGCTAAATCTGAAGTTTTTGCCTTGCAGTATACAAGAAGCACTATCCACCTGCATTAACCGATGAGGTTTGGAGATTGGAAAAGATTGGAAAAGATGGGTCATTTCACAAGAGGCTGAACAAAGCTGGAATAAATTCAGTTGAAGACTTCCTCCGCCTAGTAGTTAGAGACTCGCAGAGGTTGCGAACTGTAAGTAAGCTGCTTGGTTGTCAAATTATATTTCAAATTCAAATTTTGTTTATACCTTTTCTTTTGTTCCATTTACTCTAGATTCTTGGAAGTGGCATGTCAAATAAAATGTGGGATGTTCTTGTTGAGCATGCAAAGACATGTGTTCTGAGTGGGAAACTTTATATCTACTATCCTGACGATGAGAAAAATGTTGGCGTTGTTTTCAACAATATTTATGAATTGAGTGGTTTAATTGCCAACGGACAGTACTACTCAGCTGACTCTCTTTCTGACAATCAGAAGGTAAGAAATCTAGGATTATTGATTACCCAGTTCCATATTGTTGGGTTTTTGGTTGCTTCCTCCATGCATTTGAATGAAATTTGGTTTTCATTTCATCTGAAAACCAGGAAAAAGAAAAGAACAAAGATGACCACTAAGAAATATGTGAATGGTTTGGTTCTTGCAGGTCTATGTTGACAGCTTGGTGAAGAAGGCTTATGATAATTGGATGCATGCTATAGAGTATGATGGCAAATCCCTTCTAGACTTCAAGATGAATCAGGGCATAGATGCTTTACAAAACGAGGTTCCATGTGTTCAACAAGAGTTTTTGAACTCATATGATCATCAGGTTACTTTACCGACCATACCAGTTCCAGTCCCTTCAGAGCAGCCTGTTATGGACTCAGGTCTAACTGTTGGAGGTATGCTTTTGAACTTCCAAACAATCATAATACACATTATCTTAGAAAGTAGAAGTAGTTGATTGTTAGAATGCTAGGCTGTGTTTAATATGTAAATTGTATTTATGTTGCATGTTTAAACGGTTTCTTTCACTAAAGTCCGGTTTGTTTAGAGCCTTTTATTTCCTTGTTAGTACTGAGCTACTTCATATAATTGGTTGCTGACTCTGTGAATGTTCTCACATCCTCTCTCTCTCTCTCTCTAGGTTATAATGATGATATGGCTACCAGATTCTCAATGCATCCACAGAATGGAAATCTCAACACCTCTTTTCAATTTGATGCCACTTCATTACCTTCACAGAATCCTCTGGTCCATACTTCACAGCAAATCCAGGTTCCGGGATCTGACAATTTACTTGCTCTTGGCCCTCCACAGACTTCTACACCAGGCTTTCAGAGTTTTGGCTCATCGAATCTTAATTCATACAAGGGAACTGAGGATTTCTTCTCAGAAGAGGAGATTCGTACGAGAAGTCATGAGATGCTTGAAAATGACGATATGCAGCATCTTCTTCGCATATTTAACATGGGAGGCCAGGGTCTCTCCTCCTTTAATGCCACCGAAGATGGGTACCCTTTCTCGTCAACAAACATGCCTACCGCACCTCCAAATTGCAGCTTTGTTGATGATCCATCTCGTTCATCAGGCAAAGCTGTTGTCGGATGGCTCAAGCTCAAGGCAGCCCTGAGATGGGGCGTCTTTGTCAGGAAGAAGGCTGCTGAGAGGCGAGCACAGCTCATAGAGTTAGATGATTCTTAGATAGGCAATAGGGCAATGTTGATCTGGTTTGGGTGTTAACAGGCTTCCTGCCCAATTCCTAGCTCACTAGAGCAGACACTGTTGTTTTGCCTCATAATATTGGGCAGGCTCTTTTGTTCAAGGTTCTGCTGCTCTTAGACATCATTCTAGATGTCCAAGGATCTTCTTAGTGTTTCTACATTCCTCTACTGTACAGTAAGCCAACTTCCTCCATCAACAGCTGCCTGCAGTTGCCCCATCTCCCCTTGGTGAAGTTGCTTACCTTCCAGTCCAGCACTCTAACAGTAGTGAAATCTGAAGGTTGACGGAGTTGAGCTGTTTCTATTGACGATATTTTTGGATGGTGGAGACTTCTAATATCTCGGCCATCCATTCCCGAAGCTGGAAAACTCAGCGCGGGTGCATCTCGGTTTCTGCCAGGAAGTAGATAGAATAGAAATGCAGCCTAATTGCATCACCTCCGTATTTGGCTAGTGGGTCCTATCTTCGTGTGTTTTGTTTGTACAGGGTCAACAAAAACGAACGGCCAACTTTTGGTGTTCCTTAGTAACATTAGAATAATTGCTGGTACCAGTGATGAAGTTGGCCGGAACAAAAACCTCAATTCAGGCAGAAACTCTTACGTTGTCTGTGAATTGATGAAGAGTCTTCACGTAATGAAATAAGATTGATTTATGGCTGGATTATCATTGGCTAACATATGATTGCGACTTTGTTCATTGCCACATTTGCCAGAGAGAGAGCTGCCCAATACCAAGGAACAGTAATGTGAAAACGATCAGTGGAAAGAGGATGGCCTCATATTGCAGAGAGCTAAACACATGCCTAGTAAAACAGTGGTCAAACAAAAGTCAATTACTGGTTTTCAAACATGGAGGACTAATTTATAATCTTGTTAGCAGATCAGGGACTAAAGAATAATTCATTGAAAAAACTCTCTTAGGTAGGAATGAGGTCTGTTAAGCATGATAACAACTCTTACAAAAATTTAGAGAACATTATCTATCCTTTAGGAAAATATAAATTCCTATTACCAAATTATATTTCTTTATTTACAAATCTTAAACCATTGAACTTATAATTTTCTTTAGACCTAATTTTGATTAGGCAAAGCTTTCTATAGACCTAATTTTGATTAGTTTGCCCTAATATTTTTAGAATTTTAAATAAAAAAACATAACGGGCAAAAAAAATTCAAGACAGACATAGGAAAAAATGCTTAGGCCACTGGTCGGAGAAGGGTTGCCGCTGGTGAGTATTCAAATAAAAAGGATGGCGATTCTGTCCGATTCAGGCTGATTGGATCACTGAACTTGGTTCACTAAAGAAAGAATCTGCTTTCTCCAGGAAAGGAAGTTTCCATGCCATTCGTTAAAAGTTTTGGATTTTTTTAAAATTATCCGAATTGATAATTTTTTTATCTGAATCACTTGAACACTCACCCTAAAATCAGGAGGGTATTGTTAACACCATCCATCCCAGGTGTGTGTTGGAGTGGTATCTTTAGATAAAAACATCACCTTTTAATTTGGATATTTTTAATTGATTTGCCCAGGCATTAGACCTCACTTGTTAATTCATATATTTCTAGAACATTGAGCTATCGAGATTTTCTTAATTTTTTTTACATCTTCAATGCTGAACAGGTTAGTGAAGAAGTGGAGCATGCTTTAGGAAAACTGGGACCTGTCAAACTTACTGGACAGTATGCTATATTTTCTCTTCTCCTCCTGTAAATAATGCTCAAAGGGAACCTTTTGCCTTCAACGTGCTGGGGTATTGCATATTGTTTTCAGTCACATTCGATCATTAGATATTCAGCCCATCTTAAGATTTTATTGCAAGAGAAATAGATTTTCATTAAGTTCTAAATGACATTATCCCTACATGATTAATGTATAAAGGGATGGAGTTCCATGGGTCAGATGCCTGTTCCACCTTTTCAAGTGCTGAATTTGCTAGGAATTGGGTGGGGGGCGGCTTTTATATCCTATCCTTGTTTACATGATTAGTGAGAATATTTGTGCTTCTAATGGTCAAGACAGTGCAGGTCTTCTCTTAAACGTATAAAAGGGCCTGATGGAAGAAACTAGCAGCTGCACTTCAAGTCCAGGTTGTCCCTCCCTCTCTTTACAGATGGTAAAGTAGAAGGGGAGCAGGGAGCTGCTATCCATATTGTGTTGATTGATGCAAGCACGGGCTGTGCTGTCACATGTGGCCCAGAATCCTCAGTAAAACTAGACCTTATTGTTCTTGACGGTGATTTCAATGACGAAGATGATGATGGCCCAGAATCCTCAGTAAAACTAGACCTTATTGTTCTTGACGGTGATTTCAATGACGAAGATGATGATAATTGGACTCGAGAGAAATTTGAGTCTCGTGTGATTAAAGAACGTGAGACCACTTCTAACTGGGGATCTGCAAGTGACACTGAAAGAAGGTGTTGGAACTTTAGGCGACCTGACATTTACTGATAACTCAAGCTGCATAAGGAGCAGGAAGTTCAGGCTAGGGTTGAAGGTTGCCTCGGGCTATTGTGAAGGCATTCGCATTGGTGAAGCAAAAACAGATGCCTTCACTGTTAAGGATCACCGGGGAGAATGTGAGCTCATAAGTAGAACCAGAACTTCAGATTTCATTTGCGTGTGTACGCGTTTAACTGCGGTTTGTGTATGTGTTTTTCTGTCTAAAAGATGACAAATCTTGTTCCCCCACAGTATACAAGAAGCACTATCCACCTGCACTGAATGATGAGGTTTGGAGATTGGAAAAGATGGATTCTTTCACAAGAGGCTGAATAAAGCAGGGATACATACAGTTGAAGACTTCCTACGCCTAGTAGTTAGAGACGCACAGTGGTTGTGGACTGTAAGTATGCGGTTTGGTTGTCAAATTGTATTTCCAACTCACATCTTATTCTACCTGTTCCTTTCCATTATTCTAGACTCTTGGGAGGGGCATGTCAAAGAAAATGTGGGAAGCTCTTGTTGAGCATGCAAAGACCTGTATTCTGAGCGGGAAACTTTATATCTACTACTCTGATGGTGCAAAGAATGTTGATGTTGTTTTCAACAATATCTATGAATTAAGTGGCTTGATATCTAACGGACAGTTCTACTCAGATGACTCTCTTCCTGACAACCAGAAGGTAAGAAATCTAGGATTATTGATTAGCTAGTTCCATATTGTTGGGTTTTTGGTTGCATTCCCCATGCATTTGAATGAAATTTGGTTTCATTTCATCTGAAAACCAGGAAAAAGAAAAGAACAAAGCTTGGTGAAGATGACATATGATACTTGGATGCATGTTATAGAGCACGATGGCAAGACCCTTCTAGACCTCAAGCAGAATCAGGGTGTAGTTGCTTCTCAAAATGATGTTTCATCTAGTCAACAAGAGTTTTTGAACTCGTATGATCATCAGGTTACTTTACCTAACCTACCAGCTCCAGTTCCTTCAGAGCAGCCTGCTATGGACTGAGGTCCAACTGTTGGAGGTACACTTTTCAAGTGAAAATCAATCATAATATACACGAACAACATAGAAAGTGAAACCATGTGATTATTAGAATGCTGCGCTGTGTTTGATATTTAAATTGTGTTTCTGTTGCTTGTATAAACCTTTCACAAGTCCTGCTGTTTATTTAAAGTTTTTTATACTTCCTTGTTAGTACCGAGCTTCTTCATATGTCTGGTTGCTTACTGTTAAAGCTCTCTCATTCCTGTCTCTCTCCAGGCTATAATGATGGTATGGCTGCGATATTCTCAATCCATACACAGAACGAAAATCTGAACACCCCTTTTCAGTTCGATGCCACATCGTTGCCTTTACAGAATCATCTGGTCAATACTTCACAGCAAACCCAGGTTCCAGGAACTTTCAATTTACCTTGCTCTTGGTCCACCACGATCTTCTACATCAGGCTCCTAGAGTTCTGGTTAATCGAATCTAAATTCATACAGGGGAACCGAGGACTTCTTCTCAGAGGAGGAGATTCATACGAGTCTTCTTCATGGATTTAGTGGGATAATATAATTTTGTTCATAGCCATTTTGGTAAGAGGAAGAGTTGGCCTATTCGAAGGAGCAACACCTTGAAGCCATTCTTTATTCCCTTTGAGGAATTTTTATTTGAGCCCCAGATAAAATGGCTATCATCATAAAGGCATGTTGATGGGGGAAGTAAAGAATTTATGCAGAGAATAAATATATGCAATAAACTCAATCAAATTCATAAAGCAGCAGACTAGTAGTTCTTAGCATCAAGGTTTTGTTAAATTCACCCAAAGGCAGCCAGTCATTCTGTGTCTGGAACTTCTTCACCTTGCAGCAAAAACACACGCAACACCTCTCTGGATGCTGTCACGCAGTCATGGTATAAAAAAAAATAGGGGAGCACGCGAAGAGGAGTGGTGGTTGTTTTGGAGATATTTGGGAGGGAAAGGAGTGACGGGAAGGGAAGGGACAAATGAGACCAACAGAGGAGACGAGGGCGAGTTTTTTTTCTTAATTATATAAATGAAGAAAAAATAAAAAAGTAAAGCGCCGCTGCCGGGGATCGAACCCGGGTCACCCGCGTGACAGGCGGGAATACTTACCACTATACTACAACGACCTTGATGTTATTTCATTCCAAATATATTTATATATAGTTATTCATTGATGTGAGAAACCGTGGATAAAAAAGAAAGGGAAAAGGTTGCTATAAAAAATACAAGTTTCTAGGATCTTCCATTATAACACAAGGTCATTAATCCTGAGAGGTTTATTTCAATCTAAACTACAAATTCTATATCAAGCAATAAATCATGAAGATTTATTTAAAAAAAACTACAGAGATTAATTTCGCATTGAGCATTGAGCTTGCAAAACTAAAAAAAAAACATTAAATCACATAGTAGATAAAATAATTAAATAAAACAATAAGTAAATTGCATGAAAAGTAAATAAAAAAAATAAAACATAAAGCTATAAAGAAAGCATGTAAAAAAACCCGATAAATTAAACATAGAAATAAATATTGATCTGAAAATAAACTTGCAAAAAGTAAATTACAAAGGAGAACTGCAAGGTTAAAACTAGAGAAAGTTATATTGAAATTGTAGATCGAGGCAAGTATAAAAAAAAAAAAAAAAACAACAAATACAACGAGAGTGATCGAGGCAAGTAAACAAACAAGAATGTGATCGTTTTATTAAAAAGCGATTTTGAATTTTTTTTATAAATTTTCAAAAGAAAAATATTTTAAAAAATAATTCTTATTACAATCCTAAATAATACAAATGATATGTAAATTGTGTTTTTGTTTCTTTTTTAAAGCATATGAGGTGTTTCTTTCACGAAACACTTGCGGTTTGTTTAGAGCCTTCTGTATTTCTTTGGGAGCACAGAGCTTTTTCGTATATTTCGTCGCTGAATCTGAATACTCTCATTCCTCTCTCTAGGTTATGATGATGGTATATGGCTTCCAGATTCTCAGTGCTTTCACAGAATGGAAATCTCAACATCTCCTTTCACTTCCACGCCACTTCATTGTCTTTACAGGATCCTCTGGTAACTAACAATTTACTTGCTCTTGGTCCACCACCGTCTCCTTCATTAGGCTCTCAGGGTTTTGGCGCCCCGATTCTTAATTCATACAGGAGACAAAGGCCTTCTTCTAAAGAGGACGAGATACCGCACCTCCAAATTACAGCTATGGCGACGATCCATCTCGTTCATCAGGTAAATCAGTTGTGGGATGGCTCAAGCTCCTGCTGCTCTTTAATACATTAATCTACATGTGTGGGAATCTGTCTGTACAGTAAGCTAGTAGGTTTTATGCTAATTAATGTTTTTTGTTTATACAGGTCGACAAAAACAAAGAGGGTGACCTAATTTAATTTTTTTTCTTTATAAGATTAAATGTATAATTGTTGGTGCCAGTGATTGAATTGCCGGATCAAAACCTTAATTCACAACGAAGAAGCAAGTCTACAATGTATGAAATCATATGATTTTGTTCATTGCCATTTGCCAGAGGAAGAGTTGGCCTATTCAAAAGAACAACAATTCGAACGGCAGATTTTCTATTACACGGATATTAGAATTGATCACCTTGTAGTTGATTGGGAATTAGCGCAAAAGTGATGCACAGAAATAAATATGAAATAAAATCAAACTCATAGAACAGCAGATTTGTTCTTAGCAACAAGGTTTGATAAAATTCACCGAAAGGGGTGGCGACTGGGGAGAGAGGCAATCACTCTGTGTCTGGAACTTCTTCTTCATCTTCCTCTAGGATGTAGACCAAAGCACGCTTTCTTGCAGCAAAAACACATGCAACACCTCTGGATGCTGTCACGGTAAATTTTGATTAAAAAAAAAAATGTTTCAAGACATTGATAACATTATACTTGATTTACATTTATCAACGAAAAATGCAACCAAAACAAAAAAGAGGTTCTGAAAGAAAGCATTCAGATGCCAGAAGGAGTTAAATATGTTCATAATTGAATTTTTTTCTTACCGCTGCAAACATAGCAGTAATGCATATGTTAACGCACAAATATCACATATCATATAAAAATAGGCAAAACACTTGAATACAATTGTATTCCCATTGTACTCACCATTCAAATATGTTTTGATTGGCTGTTGAAAATATAAAATTATTTCCTCTTTAATTTCTTGTTTTGATTGGTTCATGTATTTAATAAGACATTTATTCTATGATACAAAAAGTTGAAAACTTGAATTGTTGAGACTGATTTATAATAGGAAAAGTGCCAATTCTTTTAATGAAAGGATTTGTTCTGTTTTGCCAAAATTTTTTTTTCTGATAAACCATTTGCCGTGATCAACAAATCTTTTAAAAAATACATTGTTTTATAATAGAAAAAATGTGATATTCACATAGCCATGTAATACAGCATTGTTTTTTATCAGAATTTTATACAACATTGTTACAAACAAATCAACAGTATTAAAAGAAACACAAATTAACAATATATAATAGCATTTAAGATTGTGAATAAATTTATCACTTCATTCTATTATGATCTAACATGTCAAGACAAATTATTAGTTGCCACTACATTTATAAAACAAATCTCTCAAAAAATTATCTGAAATATATAATGTGAATTAATTAAAATATCATTCTTCTTATGTGCACACACATATTTGAGGTACTTATTCCAAATAATGACATTTTCAACCATAAGGATTTCTATTTTAGAAACCTACTATTATTTATGTGAGTTAAAAAAGGAAAGTCCTTTTTGGATTTGAAACTTGCACAGGTTCATATTACCTTGTGCTTAATTTTTATCAAATAAATAGGGATGGTGAGATTCGAACTCGTGACCGCTTGGTCATCAAGACTCTGATACCTTGTCAAAGAATCATCTCAACCTAATAGTTTAAGCTGTTAGGTGAGGTCTCAGGATATGATTTATATTATTCTCTGACATATACATATGTATAAGACTACATCCATTTAATTCATAATGCTAATAAGCCATAATATTTATTTGAAAAATTAATATTTATTTTTTTAATTGTCCACATGTAAAACAAATTATGCTCATATTAAATATCTTCTGATCATTCTATATTTAATTGTTTGCCAAATATTCCTTTTCTTTTTGTAAATAAATAAGACCACGTTATTATACATATATTTTGTTCATGGATATTTGGTTTGATATGAATAAATTGATTGGCATGTGTATAATACAGTGATAAGGATATTATATATATAAAAAATTGAAATTATTTTTAAGAATATACTTAACATCATTATCCTTGTCAATTTATCATGTAATGTTGTTGAGAAAATAAGAAAAAACTAAAACGTTAAAAATAACGATTAAAATGATTGTAGAAGTTATAAAGATGAAAAGTAAATGATAGAGAAATCAATAATGTTTAATGACCTTGTGATATATAAATGCTTAAATAATTATTACTTTATAATTATAACATTATTTATTATTATTCGATATTGTTAAATATTTTGATATATCAAAAGTGTCTTTTATTGAGATTATCAGTGCTGTGATGAATTCACCTGATGTTACCCTTAACAAGTTACCAGCTATTAATGTACTTTAAAAACCAATGGAATGGAGCTGAGAGGAGGGACACTTACCACTAACTGCCAAGGGAGCAATTACAGAGTGAGGAATATTGCGAACTTTTTCGTTCTCCATTTGCAGTTGCACAGTAGAATCCTAATTGTATCATTTCTAGGTGAGAAGTCAATAAAAAAGAAATTTGGAAATACATAGACAAGAAATGTGCAGCAGTGACAGAATTCCTTTATGGAATGGAATTAAATTCCTACAAATAATTAATACTGTTAAGCTAATCAAGATGAAAATTAACCAAAGAGAGCATAAAATTAGAGACAATAAATACGATGTGATTTAAGACTACAAAAGCAATGCCAAAAACATTTCGGCTTGACTCAATTCAATGTATGAGAAGAAGCAACTAAGATCTTAAAACAAGTGGGCACTAAGAACTAAGAAGCTTAAGCACAAGACAAAACAGGAGACAGATTTCAGAGACAAGTCAAAACCACAAAGTTTAGTCACTTTGGGATTTTGAAGTAACTTAAGCTTAAGTTGAACAAATAGAAAATTCCAAATGCATGTCAACTACAAAATTCAGAAGAGATGCAACAGTACAAAAATCTGTCTCCATGTCTGTATTCAATCCAGCAGATGCAGACTAAAATAAATTGCATAAGGTACCTTCAGTTGATACAAGTTCCATAAGTTTAAGTCGGTGAATCTTGAAATAGATTTAAATGGAAGCTCGCTAGCTTGCACAATCATCATACAAGCATCTCCAGAACTTTCAGATGACGCAGATGCCCCATTTAACAACAAGACAATTTGACTATCCTGGTTGAGACCGAAAAAGTTACACAATATCCCACAGCAATGAAAAGAAGAAGACTGCACGCCAAGGAGTCTTAAGGTCTCACCTTATATAATGAGAGATCCACACACTCGTAACCAGCAGGAACATACAACAGTACAGCTTCCAATGACGTATAACCATTCTTTGAACTGCTCAAGTCATGCGTAAATCCTCTTATTACGCCTATACAGTTTGCAATATCTGAAAATGGCTCATCAGGTACTTGGAAGCATACATAGTCAACAAAACTGTGTTGACATGTCTGATGAGATGAAACAGCTTGAGAAGCATCCTAAAGAAGGGAAGAAAAAGTTAAAATCAAGGCAGCCAATCAAATATATAGCACAAAAGATGTGACTTCAATTTCTTTTAACAAATTGGGACTTACTCGGAATGGAAAAATCCCTCATGCGCCATGCATTGATGAAAATGATGCATTTTATAGCGTGTCTGATTAGAAAGTTCAATGGAAAACAAGAGAAGAAAATTCCCCATGCATTGATGAAAATGTACCTCATAGTATGATATTGACATGGGAATTGCCATAGATGCTGATGCTGATGCTGATGCTGATGAAAATGAAGATGGAAGAGGAAACAGTGGCAGCAAATCCTCACATAGCATCTTTCTTGATATGGTAGTAAAGGGCATCAGGAAAGCTTCCTTGAAGCTAATATTGTAGAAGCCATGAATAAGGCATTTATAACATGAAAAATGGTAAAGCATGATACTCCGCAAAGACATATATAAGCTAATCACTTAATAAAATAGAGAAATTTCAAGATAATGTATGCATGCATTCTAGACCCTGCTAATAGCAATTCTATTAGTCTGAGAACTGATAATACATTGACATGTTCCTCAACAGTCATTGACAGTACATCATATTCTAGAATTTTCTTTCCTTATAGAAAACTTTGAAGTTCAATGAGCCATGTTAACATCTCCATCAACATAATTTACTATTTAATATACTACTAGACAGCAAAAGGATAAATAAACATATACCTGTCCTCCATTTGCTGGAATTCTTTAGCCAATGTTCTTTGCAGATATTCACAATCTGAAAATCCCCCAAACTGAACTAATTCCTTAACTCTCTGCATTGTTTCTCTGAAATAAAATTTGAAAACATTAAAAAAAGTGACCTCAGAAGTACACCAACATTTGCAATCATGCATAAAACCAAATATGCAGACATGCATAATTGAAGTGGAGCATGCATAACTGTGATCTAAGCTGGTTCCAATTGAGAGAGTACCAAATATGTAGCTCATAGTTATTATATTGATGTCTTTAAGAAACATTGGAAATGATTGTTCATAACCTAATATGTGTATGGCTAAATGGATGTCACCTTCCCTAAACATTAACTCATTTGAGAATTAGTCCCTCGACTTCCAATTGAAATCAAATCCTTTTTGTTAATTTTTGTAGGATTCCATACATGAGATAATGGATTGTTGCATGTGAAAGTTTAATTATCACTGGAAAAAAAACTGTTTTTTGACCTAACTATATTTTTTTTTCTTTTATCGTTTGTATTTTTGCAACTTTACTATTTTTATTGAATAAAATATCATTTTTTTTTTATATCAGACACATGTTTTATAAGCAAAATCCATTATCTCATGGGTGGAATCCTACAAAAAGTAAAGAAGGATTTGATTACAAAAACATAGTCCAGGGAGTTCAAATCTGAAATTGGAAGTTGATGGACTAGTTCTCAAATGAGTAAAAGTTCAAGGTGGGTAAACCCATTTAGCCTAAATGAATCTCAAAGGGAAAAAAAAAGGCAAGTTTTTCAGTAACAACAAATAGTAGAATAATAACTACGGTTGAATATATAACTTACAAGTCAACTTCAATATCATGATCAACTTCCAGCAACTGCTTAACTGGATCCTGATAGTATAAGAACTTCAAGAATATGACAACAAGTTCACTGCCGAACAGAAAGAAATTTTTAGTACAAAATTTATGTAAGCTACCAGTTGGAATATGAAAATGCCTCAAACACAAACCTATTGTATGGAAGAAGCTGGTCACTGGGTTCTTGCATAAGCAGCTTTATACATTTAAGAAGCCAATTGAAGAAATTTGAAAACTGAAAAAAGGAAAGGTGTACCATTAGAGTTTTCAACAAAAAGATATCACAATTCATGAAAAGAGAAATTTTCTCTCTCCTCCCAGTACAGTATCAGTTGTTTTCACAAAAAAGTACTTCTGTTCATGACACAGCCACCCCTTATTTCTCCAAGTTGAAGAGCAATAATTTGCCTTATTTAGCAACAGCACCAAAAAATTCACAAGTAATTTTAGTTCCTCAATTACAGTACCTGCTGCTCCACAGATGAAAGGACCCTCATAAACCGTTCAATCTGCACTAGTATCATACCAGATTTTTCTGTTGCATTGTTAATAAGCATCTCATCCAAACCAATACCATGGTAGCGTGCACGCCATCTGGAAAGGCCTCTTAGCTCTCCCATTCTAAATCCAATAATTTCTGCAGCAGGCTGGGAAATGAATATGTATCTTTTAGTTTCCACTCAAGCCCCTTAATATAAAAGAATACAACAAAAAGAAAAAACTATATCAGGCAGATGGAAATCTAATCACAGAACTTGTGAAAGGAAAAGAGAGCGCACAGGGAATTTGATGATAAAAAAAAACATGTCACCCCATGTAAACTGGGCAACTAATAAGCATAACTTTTTTTAGTTTTGTAATAAACACAGTTAAATTATAACCTCAGCAAAAAAGACATAAATCCAGAGATGATGAAATTCATTGAAAAATGGCCAAATTGCTCAGGTCATCATCTTTGATGAAGGCATTTGAAGATATTGAAAGTCAAAATCCAAGATAAAACCAACAAAGTTATTTTTCTTCCTTGCTGATAGGTCGTCCAATATGAAATGGCCCATGAAAAACCCAAACTACTTATCCTCAATCCACTTGATTGAGGAGACTTCAAAGCAGAGCACAATTATAGCCTTTCGTGAGTATACAAGTCTTCTTTGACGTGTATGGCTTTTTTGCAAGCATGGTACTGCCCTTTTTTTTTTTCCTGTGAACACTGACATGTATGTATTCAGCAAATCAGAATGCATGCTCAGGCCAGTGAATGATTCCGGGGCTTATGAACCCAAATATATGATATTCCAACCTTAGGTACTCAGTAAATCAAGTTTTGGCAAACTCGAACCTGATCAACCACTTAAAGAAAGATAAAATACAGCACCTGACCTGTAAATGATCAAGGACAATGCGCTGAAGTTCTTTTGCTGTCCCACAAATGACCTTTAACACACGCTTCACGCCCTGTAAATGAAGAAGAAATTAAATATAAAAAACCATTAGCCAAAAGCACAATTACAATCTCCTCTGTTGGCAACAAAAATTATAAACAAATCTAGTTAAGGCCATACCACTTCACCAAGGGAGTTAACTAGAAATTGATGTACTGCTGAACTGGTCCGAGCACCCCCTAAAAGGCTGAGAAATTCCTCTTGTGGAGTAGAGTCCAGTGCTGTATACAAGAACTAGAAGTCAATGAATGGGATAATAATACAGGAGTTATAACCAATAGAGTGAATCTTGTGTTGTCGAACACAGTTACCATGGTCAATAATCAGGGTAGACAGATAATCAAATTTCTCATGAAATGTGTGCATGGCATCTGACCACTGCTTGCACATAACTGATAAAGACGCCCTGATAACTTCAGTTAAGTCCTCAATATTGGAAGCTTGTTGAGCCAACTGATGGAGCTCACTTTTCCTGCAATGACAAAGAAAGTGAGAAACTTAACTACAAAGCACATTTTTGTCAATTTCAAGTAACATTACAGGCCAAAAAACCAAATCATGAGCATCCAGAAAGTGGATTGAAATTGTGGGCAAGAATAAAGGAGAGAAAATCCTAAGTGCATAGTTTTGTAGGCAACTTGCAACCATCATTATCCTAGCCCAACCTGGCGAGCCACTAACCTAGGGCCTGGTTTGGGTCATTGGAAACCCCCCTTTTTTTACCAAAATGATGTCGTTTTGGGATTTTTTTAAGAAAAAAAAGGTCAAAGGTTGGGTTGACACAGGACAACCCCCCAATCTACCACTCGAGCCTTGGGCTGTGTTGAACCCCAGGCCAGTCTTATAACTACACCTACAACTAATCCCAGTTCTATGATGAAATTACCTCTTCAAAAATATAGAAGTATCGAGCACTAAGCTATGCATACCCTGCCTGACCATTTGGCTTTCTCTTGATTCTGTGTTTTCATTAAGTTCTCCAGAGCACATGACAATCAAACGACAGAGGTCTTTCGACAGAGAAACCTAATGACAATGAACATGTAGAAAAATCATCTTGCTTTTGTACAGAAAATTACTCAACATGTATATTATAGTCCTAAAAATTCTGAACTCTTAAAGGGTGTCCAAAATGGAAGATGGGCATACCTTGTAAATGGAAGAATTCAAAATTTGACGAGGGGTCTGCTTATCAATAAAGGGGGTTGGAACTGAAAACTTGTGTATATTCTGCATATAATTTTGCACATATATCAGAAATTACCAGCATGAAAACAAAAAGAATAAAAATGATGAAAATGAGACAATGGACATCATACTGAAAAAAAAACAGTTTAATAAGTGATAAAGTAATTCACTGGCTTAACCAACAAGAATATTAACCAGATACTGGACCAGCAGATGAAGCACAAAAACTAGTATGATAGTTACTCAACTATGAATTTTCATCCGACCAAATCTTTAACAGCTAAAGTCAGGGTAATAACAAGGATATAGAAGAAAAAGGGGGGAAATGTAAAGAGGGAAATGGGCAAATAGTCTTAATCATGACAACTGATTTGTATCAAATCAGGCTTATCGAATGGCCCAAGCTTTCACAAGATCCTACATCCAATTACTCATTACCACAAATGACAAATCATGAGCCATTATATAAAATATTAAGCATACTTGAGATAAGTTTGCCACAGTTCCATAAGCCTTCAATCAATTCCAAAACAATTGAAAAGGTTCTTGGTTAACAGGAGAATGAATGATCAACAAAGTTCAAATGTTTATTTAAAGAACAGATGAGTATAACTCACAATTTTTCCGATTGGAAATATACCAAATATGCTAAAGCATATACTTCCATCTTTATCTCCACTACACAGAATATTAAAGCGTTGGTACGAAGAGTTTGACAGCTCTCTATATGAATCTTCACTGTCATCCATGAAGCCAGTATCTCCAGACACTACTCCAGGCATTCGGGGGACCCTAGGAGCAGGAGGAAAGAAACGGGAAGTGCGGTCTTCATATGATGAGGAGTTTTTAGAGTCATCCTGAAAACCAAATTTAAATAAGCAATGGAAATGAGAAAAAAAAATGCTTCTGGGGAAGAAATCAAAAGCTTAAGCCAGATGAAAAATAGCAAGTTTAATGGTAAACTAGAAAAAATTTGTTGAGCGATCTTGTGGAACTCATGAGAGATGAAAGAAAACGGCATACTCTAATAAGTTGTCCTTCCTCCTCCCAATTAAGACACACAACGGCAACGGTATGAGACTTCAAGCTTCTCAACAATTTGCCATTCTGGTCGATATGCATTGCCAAGCATTAGAAACCATGATAAAAACACTAGTAAAATACCAGCCAGAAAGTTAAATGCCATAACTCATACGTAAGTGTTATTTAATCAGCACAACAATCAGAATACATTCTCGCATTCAAACAACGCATGCTAAAATCATGAAGGGAAAAAAAACCAATCTCCTCATTCAAGTTTAAAAAGGTTTGCCAAAAATAACAACAAATATTGTAAACAATGAAACTGACCTCAACATCATGTAAAGAAATGGTTCCATCTTCAAGACCAACAGCAATCGCTTTACCATCCGGTCGCCAACACAATGATGTAATGTTCCTTCCTAAAAAAATTCACAAACATTCAACTTCAAAACACTTGCAGAAGAACTATTACACAAGATTAACAAAAAAAAAACCCTAAAAATTACAATTAAAGTAATTGGAGGGTAAATAAAGGTAATTACCAGGGGAGATAGTCCATAACCTCTGCCAATTGAATCGATGGAGTAAAATCTTGGAGTCTTCAGTTACCATTGCGAGTAAATCCTTTTCAGGATTCCACTCTGCGATTTTAACCTGAGAAGCGACCGGTTTATCGAATTGAAGTTGGAAAGGAAGCACGCGATCGGTCTCGTCGGTTTCCATGGAGAAAAGTACGCGGTTGACGGTGTGCTCGTGATTAAGACGGTGTTGTTTTCGGAGAGGTTTGCGAGGTAGTGGAATGGCGGAAGTGAAGTGGAAAATGAGAGAGACAGAGGTGGGCGGGCTTTTTTGGGGTTTTAACTTTTAATTCAATTGGATAAGTTAAAATTTAAAAAATAGAAATTGAAAACGCCGTTGCCGGGGATCGAACCCGGGTCACCCGCGTGACAGGCGGGAATACTCACCACTATACTACAACGACTTTGTTGA
>Ga0325402_1000746_pt1 | contig 24400 bp, 22 predicted proteins | sample PopdelMetagenome_22_FD_207212 | JGI IMG/M metagenome (GOLD analysis project Ga0325402, IMG submission 207212) | Populus deltoides microbial communities from Bellville, Georgia, United States - Xylem-PdKOR-R3 | ecosystem: Host-associated > Plants > Phyllosphere > Stem > Wood/Secondary xylem...
TTGGGCATGGAAAGTTTAGTAGCTTCAGAGGTGGGTCTAGTTCTGAGCTGAAGAACAATCCTGCATGTCTAATAGTATCGGTGGCCTCAAAAGAAATGCATATAAAGATGGTAATAAAGAGGAAAGTCTATACAGGACCCAATCCTATACAGAACAGATAAGTTACTACAGCTTGTCACCAACCTTGAATTCTGCTTTACTTTTTTTTTTCTCATCTCTTTCATGAACATTTTTATGCTTGGAGTTTTTGCTGAAATCTCCACAGTAAATGTTTCAAGTAGCCTTGCTGATGTTTAGGTTACTTATATTTGTTAAAATTACAAAGGAAGAAACTAATACTACTGCTTTCAAATATTACTCGTAAAATATCAATTCCCATTAATGGTGTTACAAATTCTGATCTGACTTATAAATTTGTTGTTGGTCATCAGTGTTGATGTTGATTTTTAAAATATTTTTTAATTAAAAATATTTTTACGTTAAATATATAAAAAAGTTAATTTAAAATTAATTTTTTTCCTTTAAAAACACAGTTAAACTACACTACCAAATAAAGAAAGCGAAGGAGATGTTGCAGGGCATACGTCCGGTTGTCTGCGGGGACGCTTGCCATTCAACACATGCGAAGTTATGGGCAGTAGGTTTTGACAGTTTAAGACAATAAAGAATCTTATGCAACCTTTTGCTTTATGGAGGGTCTGAGTTTAAGGGGTGAATTTACATGCCAATGCTGCGACATTGCATTGCTAACCACCAGCCTCCTCCTTGTATATATCAACTTCTGAATTGTTCGATGGAACATTATGTTTTGTTCCTGAGGAAGAAGGGGAACCAATCCGAGGTGGGGAAACTCTAGATGGAGTTGCTGCTGCCTAGGAAAGATGAAAGAATCCAAGCTAAACATGAATAATCATCGAAAGCATGTGGAATTGAAGTGCGCAATGTAAAAAGTATGGTCACCAAAGTGGTCTAAAAAAAGATGTTATAATGCTTAAAGAAGAGAGTGGTCTCCAAGGAAGATGATCCCCTTACTGCTACTGTGGCTCAAACAGATGATAGCGAGGTTGGTGTTATTTTCAATTCTTTCCTTGCTACTTTCTTCTTGTAATGAAATTCATTTCAATAAGACACTCCTTTCAATCTCAGATCATATTAGCGTTTCATTTACAGAACGATCTATGTTATTCAACTAGCCAATCTTCATTCAATTTCACAACACTGGTAACTAAGCATTTTTGCCTCTGGATTTTATTTTTTATCCAGAGTAGAGTAAAAAATTCAACTGAAACGATATTCATAGCTTGAATGAGCTAACCTGGAGGAACCCCATCTTTCATACAGCCCAGCAAAAAAGATCAGCTGTTGGAGTGCCTGGAAAAAAAGAAGCTGGGATTTGAAAAATATGATGGGAGCTTGCTGGGTTATTATTCTGAAAATTCTCAATAATGAATTTCTTGAAAAATTCATGATTTTCGACAGGAAAAGTGTATATTGCAACAATAAACTTTGCATCCTCCCATTTATCCCTTCCTGATTTCTCTTTGATTGTATATGCCTCGTTGATTTCTTCTATGTAATGGTTGAGGTGCAAGTGTTTATTCCTTCGGTGCGCAAGTAAGGTTTGACATTCCGGTTCAAAAGCAAGAACATTACAAATAGAGTCCTATTTATGCTGCTATGTGTTGTTGTTGCAGACAAATTGATTTATTTTTTATGCAGATATATGAAATTCTTTGTATAATTAACAAGGTTGAAACTATTCTCAATCTAAAAGCAATTCAACTGTCAAATAGAAAACAATCCTTTTAATTGTTTATTTCCTGTTATGGTTTATGTGTGTGTGTTGAGCCACAATCAAAGTCAGTTATTATCTCTTCTGTTTGTTTGCGTGATTGTTTCTGCGTTTGAAGCAACCACAACCAAATAATTATTTAATAAACACAAAAAAACATAATTTTTTTTCTATTGAGACCCACTACATATTGCGTTTAAAACACAGGTAAAATCAAAACAACTCTCGGCTGCTTTTCTTCTCTGCACTGTTCATTAAAGTGAATATTGCGTTTTTTCTCTCGAAAAACCAGTGCAGTGAATTGATTTCACTCGCACTGTTCACGTTAATGAGAACAATAATTTTTTATTTTTTGAAAAACTAGTTTAGAGTGAATTAAATTTACCTGCACTGTAATCTTAATTTTATTCCTGATAATATTTTACTTAATTTTATTGCACGCTCAAAAAATCATGAAAACTGTAGTTATCGTCGGATGAATTTTGTACGTAATGGAATTGTAGATAGTTTAATGGAACAATAAAAAATATTATATATAAAGTATTATTTATTTCATGATGATAGTAGTAGTTAAATCTACAATATTTAAATTTAAAACCATTAATATATATATACATATAACCTCAATTTAAAAGGCATTCTCAACTAAACACATTAAACTACTTTTTGTTCAACCTCAATTTTAACCACAGTTTTAACCAAACATATATAAATATAAAAACAACCTCAACTAAAAGTACTTTTTATAAAATAATTTTTTTCAAACCACAACCACAAAAGCTACTACAATACCAAACACTTGAAAAGATGGTTGGTGTTACAAGCAGATAAAAGAGTAAATACATGGAGTTGGAGGATGAGGCGGCGGTGGGGGTTGTGAAGCATCGGCAATTTCAGCAGCTTGTTATTTTCAGCAATGTAAACAGCTTTCATTATCAAGGTTGTCAAAAATATATTTTTAACACGGCACGGAAAATGCAAAATAAACTCGGATCGTAAAATCATAAGGAAATTTTTTTTCATACATAGTTGAAGCACCTTAAAATGCATGCTTCAAATAAAAATTCATACATAGTTCAAGCATTTTAAAATATATGATTCAAATAAAAATTCATACATAATTTAAGTAACTTTTCATTAAGTAACAATTAACAAACTTAAAACAAACACAATTATATATCTAGATATTAAACATCTCATCTGAGCTATCTCAATGAATTAAAGTTTGTTGCACGGTTGCACCACTGAAATCTGGTTTAAGCAGTAAAACTATAGTTTAAGTAGTAAACTATCAAAGAAGAACCAGAACGCAAGATATGATTCCAAAAAATAGAACCAGAACGCAAGATATGATTCCAAAAAATAAAAACAAAAATAAAAAAGCTAGTTGAGGGCACACTTCATCAAAATATCTCAGGTTTAGAAGTAACATAAAATTAACAAATCTACAAACTCATGATATGTACTTAGGAATTGCATATCACAAGGCAGAGAAATTCTCTTTTTTCAGGAAGCTAAAACAAATTCAAAGGGAATAGAGATCATGATCGTATATCACAAAGCACATAAATGTTTAGCCTCCCAAAACAAATGAAAGAGCAACCTTCTGTTAGGCGCAACTAAGAAGGGAGATTTATTTATTATTTTAGTTGATCTGAGTTGGCATAATTAGAGCAATATAGCTAACTTTTACTAGAGAATTAAGCATTGAATCACATATAGGCAACGAATGAAAAGAACAAAAATTGAATAAAGAAAAGAAAAGTCACCATTCAGCACCGATAATGAAATTTACAGTCAAGGAAAAAGGCATCTAAAATCTAAAGAGAAGTTCACTGCTACAATAAAGCATGAAGTTAGCTCACCTTGAATGAAGAAGAGAGGAGAGAAGACAAAAAGGGTTGATGAGCTCAAAATCTTAGTGGGAGAGATAGGCTTTGCTCCATGAGGTCCCTAAGCAGCAAGAGGAAGAGGAAGTCGTGAGGCATGAAGGATTAGATTTAGGGATTTAGAATTTTAGGGATTTATATTTTGTTCTTTGTGTGTGTGTGTGTATCAGCTGGACGAAAGAACGCGATTTAGATTGTTCTGTAATAGCCAATAGCCGCTGGACAGCTGAAGCATGAAGAAACAGTAATGGCTGTTTATGTTTTATATTGAAATCGTCACATCGGTCCTGAAATCGCAATTTTTTACGATTTTATCCAATTTTACTAATTTTACCTATTTTCGAGTTTTTAGAACGATTTCGCACATTAAGCATATATTAACTCGTAAAATTGTATGATTTTAAGAGTCAAATCATTATTTTAACAACCTTGTTCATTATCTCTATCTGTCAGCAGATTAACAAAATCAAGTGAAATCTAATTCAATTAAAAAGTGTTTAGGCTGAAAATTACATGATATGTAATGAAAATGAGGGATAAAGTCTAAATTAAACTCTTTAATAAATCAAAGATGCCACAAAGGAATTCCAATCAGGATAAAGATGTTACACTCTTTACGATTAAGAGTAATAAGTCTGGTTTGTTCTTTAACCAATTTTGGAAATAGAAGAACAAAGAAAACTCTCTAAAAAAAATTGAAAAGTTTTTTATTGTTTCAAAAGTCTTTCATATTTAGTTTGAAACATCATTATATACTTGGAACAACCCTTCAAGTCTAGAAAATACTAAAATGACATAATTCAAATCCAAATAAATAACTTTTTAAAGAAAACTAAACGAATAATAAATAAAGCACTTTTTTTTTACTTATAGAACACACATAGACACACAAAAATTAAAACTATAACTTTTCGTACAAGACTCCAATGCATGCATGGTTGGACAAACTTGAAAGATGACATTCTAAACTTGAAAAACATATAGAATAGGCTTATTATTTAATGAAATAAAGTGGTGAAAATTCAGGCTCAAATTGGTCTTTGGGCTGATAACAAACTCAAACTCTCAAAAACTCACAAATCATGACTCAAGCCTTATTTGAAAACAAAACAAACATATTTGAACCATTTTCATTTAGTTTACAAGCCTTTAATCTCATTGAAACTTCAATTGCACTAATCTGACTTGTTAAAAGACTTTGTAGTTGTTTCGCTCGAGCTCTTGTCATTGGACCTCATACACATTAGAATCAGCCCCTTGCATGATAGAATCATGTTGCATATCATCACCCTAGGGTTAAGTGATTTGTCTTCAAATCAGAATCATCAACATCTTCCAAGTAAGGTGACAAGTCTTTTACATTAAAAGTACCTTAAATGTTGTATTCACCAGGAAGGTCAACCTTGTAAGCATTATCATTCACCATTTCGATAACTTGAAATGGTCTATCAACTCTCGGCATCAATTTGAACTTTCGCTTGCTTGGAAATCTATTTTTGCTAAGATGAATCCAAACAAGATCTCTCGGCTCAAATCTAACCATTTATGATGTCTTTTTAACCCCATCCATAGAAGTCCTATCATCAATTGGAATAGGAACCAAATCAATAAGCACACAATGGTTAAAATCATGCACTAGGATAAAAATCTATGACAAATAAGAAGTTTATAAATAAAAAAGAACTAAATAATAGAATTCATACAACAACTTATGGTATGTGTTGCGTTGCCTTATTAAACTCTAATTGATCTGAAACTTTAAACCAATATTTAAAAATATGTTTGGAAACACTGGGTTAATTTTCAGTTCCATCCAATGGCCGGATTAAGAGTTACATCTATTGCCTTAAAACTGGACAATTGGGAACATTATGCCTGAAATTGAATCTGATAGTTTTTCCGTTGCCTGGATCGTATCATTCCTCCTTTCTTCAAGATGATTCACCCTTGAATCATGACCAAGTATAATTGATGTGTCATTATCTTTCATGAAATCGTTCATGTATTCTTCAACCCAATCAATAAATATTAGAGCTGAAGTTATTTTTGCATTGTAAGAAATCAAATCATTATTGATTAAATCCTCCACTAAAATTTTAGCATATCCATATTTAAATCATTTAAGCATGGAATACATTATGATATTAATAATGTGATATGAAAATATCAAAATTATATAAAAATAATGTTTTATTATATCTAATATTTATGTTATCATCAAAACATATAATTAATGCCATATAGCTAACAACCTCCTTCTTTTTTATCATGACAAAACATTAATGCATATAATATAATAAACATGTAATAAAACATTTAAATGTATGCATTTAAAAACTTCTCCCCCTTTTTTTCATTAACTAAGAAGGTAGAAAAAAACTTATCCCTATAATGTGAAAACCAAGATAAATAATAAAATTCTCCTCTTTTTTTTTTTTTGTAAAAGTTCTCCCTATTTTTGTTTAGAAAAATATCTCCCCCTGAATAAAGCACTTTATGCATAACCCAATAGATTCTCAACATCAATAGTGTTCTTCATAATACAATAAAGATGTTCAAACATTCAAAATATTAAATTCATTAAAAAATATATGAGACATCAAATTCATATTTCATACAAATAAAATATAAATGATGTTCATAATAATAAAAATACAAAAATCATGAGCAATATGAATGAAGAGTCAATCATCATCATTGTTATGGTCATCGCCTTCATCCACGATGTCATCAATATTATTTGCATCAAGTCCTCTGAGATCTTAGTTAAGGTGGTCGAGTTGCATCCAATGATACATGGTATCCACTCTGCTATGGATACCACCAACTTTTTCATTAACCCTACTCATATCTTGATGCAATTTCATGATATCCCTATGAAATACAGTTATATCTTCATGAAAGGCATTTATTTGCCTAAGCATTTCACTTTGCATATCATAAATTGATTGCAAGGTGATAGGTGGAACACTTGATGAACCTTCTTCAAAAATTGATTAAGGTTGATAAGAAGGCAATGGTTGTGAAAACAAAAGTTGTTGATCTATATTCAATGATCTTTGTCTTGGTCTTAATTCCAATTTACTAGCACTAGGCTCTATTGAGGGATCATAAATCCCTACATTATCAATACAAATCATTCCTAATTTACTTAATTTTATGGCATCATAGATAAGATATCTCCTAACGTCTCTATCATCCTTATACTCTCCCATATTCACATCAAATGCATTGAAGATCTCAGTCAAAATAGCTCTAAATACTAAGGCTTTTCTTTGCCTTCCTTTAATAACATTGCTCATGTGTTTTAAAAACAAATATGCTAAATCAAATGGCTTTCCATCTACTATACAAGCCATTATCCATAGATCCATGAATTTTAGTTCTTTTTTATGCGTTTTTTAGGCAAAAAATACATTGAGCTAAAACATTATCCACCATAAATTGATAAGAGACATAAGTTCTAGTAAATACATTTCAAACAAGATAAAAACATTGCAATAATCCTCTCACCATCATCCAAAGTTCTTCTAAACACTAATCTCATTTGATCAAGGGGATTTGGGGTATTTGGTGCCTTAATAAATTGATAAGAGACATAAGTTTTAGTAAAGTTTGCCCTAGGTATCTACAAAATTTGAGCTAAAACATTAGAGTTCAATTATATTTTGACACCATAAACATAACTACTCAAATTAGATATCATCCCAACATTCCTATAGTCACTCTTCCAACCAATGTTCTCAATGCAATTCATTGTATTCATTCTACCAAGCTCATACCAATTCACATACCTTGGTGGAGCAAATTTGCCTAGTTTTAATTGTCTCTTTTTGGCTTCTTCGAGGATGAAAAGGTTATCATTAAACCCTAGAACATTCCTCTTTGATGGAATCTTGACTATTGGTATTGTTTTTCATAAGGGATTTCAAAGATTACAAGGTTGGGGTTTATTTTATTTTGTGAGAATTCAAACCCAAATAACCCTAATATGGGTGATTTCAAGGGGTTATGAGATGGGATTTGGTGTTTAATTTGAGTATAAAGGCTTTGGGGAAGTTTTTGGAGATTTAGGGTTTATAAGAAGAGGGTGAGAAAATGCAGAAATAGAGAGAAATCATGCTTTTGAGGAGAGAAAAACAAACACAGTTCTTATATCGTGCAAAACGGTCTGATCGTTTTTTAAAACAATCTTGTCGTTTTCCTTATTGTTTAGAGATTGCAAAATTTCATGATTTCACTTGTTTCTTCTCCAATTCAAACCTAATTGATTCTAACCATTTTTCTCCATATGAAAGATGATTTAAACCTAAAAAACCCACATCAAACGACTTAAATTCTAACAATTGATCGATTCTCATATTGCTTAAGTTTTAACATATGTATGTATAAACAAAGCAAGCATATAGTTCAAATTTAAATGTTCTTATCATGCTTCTAGAGTGACATACCAATATTAATTACTAAATTAAATGAGCTAAGGTTTCGATCACTAACCTCTAGTAGTGGTTTCCTATTCGGTTGAATGGCATCATCATTAGTTGTTGGAATGCTTGTTCATGCTCTTAGAAATCTTGTGGGATGATGCATGCCATATTGTAGTTGAAATCTTAGCATTGGATTCATTTTTCTTTGACCTCCAAGTACCGGATACTTGTTGCTCCATAGTCTTATGTATTGTTGATGTTGATACAAGTTCCTTTTTTGTCATTGGTTGATACCTTGGACCATAGGATTTGTCCTTCCAAAAGACCTTGTGTTTATAGGTCTTAGTTATCCTCCTATGTCCCTCCAATATTGGTTACCTCCCATTTGATATCTTTGGGGTTGAGGCCTTGGATGTTGTTGTGGCATATTTCTCCTCACATTATTGTTGATGAATGAAGGTCTAACATTTCTTTTACCATCATTTCTCTAATGCAAGTTTCTTCCAACTTGGTGTTTTGGCAAGAAAGTTCTTTCTTGCCTTTGTCATTGGTTCTTCCTTTGCAAGTTGCCTCTTAATTGTTGATTTTAGAATTAAAGTCTTACTTGTCCATGGTTTGTGTTGGTTTTTAATTGGAACACTTTCCTTGCTTCTCCATTTGTAGAATTCTTGCGGGAAGTATTTTTAGGTACCCTTTTAACATCGAGTCCTTGTTTATTAGGTATTATACCTTTTGATTCCCACAACATATTTTTTGGAATGCCATTTTTCTTTAATCTATATTTATGTGATAAATGATCTTTCCTATAACAAAAATCACATATAGAAAAACAACTATACATGCTAGATTGATTAACATGCTCATTCAATTTTTGTTTTTCTACACCATTGAAACCTAAACCACTTTTATTTAGGCTTTTGTTTTGTCCTCCCAACAAAAAATCCAATTTATCTCTACCTTGAGTACACTTAGCTAAAGTTGAAGTCAAGTCTTCAAATCATTTATAATATCATCATTTTTATTTTTCAAATCCTCTATAAATTATGAACAACAAGCAATACGACATAATGATTCATTTACTTGTGTTACTTTATCACATTTTTAAGCAAACCATTATTTTTATTTTTTAGATTTGCATGCATCTTTTTCAATGAATTATATTTAGATCCTAAGCTTTTAAATTCATCATATAATGATTCAAATGCATCATTTAGTTCATCATAAGAGGGGTTGGTTTCATCATCCGAAGAATATACCTCATTTCTACTTTTAATTGCCATAAAGCACATATTTGCCACTTTTTTTCTTCATCGTTAGAGCTACAATCTGAATCTTCACTCCATGTAGCTTTCATTACTCTCTTGTGATGATGATTCTTCCCTTTGTTTTGAAGAAGTGAACAATTTACTTTGACATGTCCTTTCTTATTGCATTCAAAACATCTTAGAAGTTCCTTGCTTGAATCTTCTTTATTCTTATTATTCTTGAAATTTGAGAATCTTTTTTTCTCTTTGTTTCTTTCATAAGAAGTTTTGGAATTATTTTGTGATTAGTGTAATATCCTTCTCAATTGTTTTACCATCATCATTCACTATCAACATAATGTATGGTTTTGAATGCCAAAATCTTCTTTGGATTTACTTCTCGTTCTTGTTCATCCATGGTGATTTCATTTGTCATTAAAGAAACAATGAGCTTCTCTAATGGAATTTTTATGGGATCGTTGGCTTTTCAAATTGTCATCACCTTAGTTTCCCAAGTCTTTGATAATGACCTAAGAATTTTGCTTTTGATATCGATATTAGTGTAAGTTCTGCTAAGAGCATCTAAATTATCAGTGATAGTTGTCATTCTAGTAAACGTATTAGTTATGGATTCATTTGAAAGCATTTTAAATAACTCATATTGATGCATTAACATGTTAATGTTTTATTCCTTTACTTAATTCATTCCTTTATATGTTGTCTATAATTATGTCATATATCTATAGTAGGGTGACCTGCCAAGGTGAAAAATACAAAGATTTTCAAAGTGGTCTTTTGTAATGGGTGACTTGCCTATGTAAAAAATGCGAAGATTTTCAAAGTGGTCTTATTGTAATGGGCGACCTGCCCAGGTAAAAAACATAATTTTTTTTCAAAGTGATCTCATTGTAATAGGCAATCGGCCTATGTGAAAAATACAAAAAAAATTTTTAAAATGATCTCATTGTAATGGGAGATCAGCCCAGGCAAAAAATGAAAAGATTTTTCAAAGTGATCTGATTGTAATGGGTGACTTATCTAGGTAAAAAAATACAAATTACCTGGCGAAAAGATTTGACCAGAGATATCTTGAAAGGACGACAAAATAGGGCTCGAAAGCGCACTATCTAGGAGATGAGAGCTCAAATGAGCATTTAAAGGGAAAAAAAAGATAGGGCTTGAAGACACACTATCTGAGAGATGAGGGCTCAAAGGTGCACTCATAAAGAGGTAGAGTTAGAAAACGCACTACTTGGGTTAAGGGTTCAAAGACGCTCTCTAAAGGGCAAGAGATAGGATTAGAGATAGGGCTAAAAAGCACACTATATGAAAAGTGAGGGTAGAAAATACACATGGAAGGAAAAGATGAGATAGGATTAGAAAACGCACTAACTGAGAAGTGGGGGCTAGAAAGCACACTCTGAAGGAACATAGAGATAAGGCTAAGAAGCGCATTATCCGGGATGTGAGGTCTCAAATGTGCTCTAAAAAGGAAAAGATAGGGCTTGAAGGCCACTATCTGAGAGATGAGAGCTCAAATGCACATCAAAAGGATATAAGTTTACAAACACACTACGTTAGAGATGAGGACTTAAAGGCGCACTCGAAAGAGACTTACTGGTAAAACACTAATCTTTCAAAGATCAAAGTAATGCATTATAATCAATATGCTTGTATACTTACCTGAGAAATATAGGTCCCCTTCCTTCATGGAGTTTTCCTTTTCTTAAAAGTTTGAGTCTCTATAGTAAGCTTTGATGACTTTTTTGCTCTTGTTTACTCGAATCATAACTTGTGATCTTAACCTCTAGAAAGGGCACGACATCAGCATATTTACAAACCTTTATCTCAAAAGTCATTAGCTTTGCCCTATATTTTCTATTTTCTTAGAAAAAGGAATCATGGAGCCGCCCTATTATGTGTTTGTTGGATTGCCCCCCAGCCTAATCATACCCCAAAGTGTTTAATTCAAGTTTTCTTTAGGGATGGGGCTGTGCAAAAGAAGATTTGGTTATTTACAAGGAGTTGTTTTCATGAAGAATTTTTGAAAATTCGGAGTTATTCCAGACACAGAAATCACTTTGATGTTGGTTTAAAGCAAACTTATTCTGAAATAATTCAAGCGATTCCCATGAACATGTCTTCATATGTGTTGAAAATTTTTGTTTTGCTTTTGGTGAAAATGTGAAATGATATTTTGTTGGTCAAAATGGTTCAGGATTCAATTTGAGGGTTTTAAAAAACCAGTCTTCAAAGCATTCATGGAGCTTGTTTCATATGGGAAAACATTGCCTACCGATCCAGATTGTCTGCCTTTTATCAAAAAGGGCTTGATTAGGCACGTAACGTATGCTTTGGCTATTGCCTACCGACCTCTTTTTGGTCCATGGATTTCTGGACCTTGAATTGCAAAATGTTCCATCTTGCCTCCTGGTGTTAGGCTTAGGCTTTTCATCTTTATTTTTTTCTTCATTTGGTTTTGAGCATTGTCATCATATTAGTTATTTTTGTGGTATGCTCAAACCTTTTTGATTCTTTAGTTTCTTTCATGCCACTCTAGCTTTGTTTGGGCACCTTGAATCATTGAGAATCTTTTTGCATATTTCTTGCACTTGTCCTCCAATGTGTGATCCTAGCCAAGGTTATTTTTCAAGAGAAACTTAATAAGCTCATTAAGAACCGCAAAGGATAAATTTAGCCTTGTGAAAGGATTATCAAATATGGTTTTTCCTCATTTTAAATGCATGCATTTAGACTCGGTAAGCTTTTCTTTCTTTCATATGATTATGCAGAATGGTTTCTCATTATTCATTCAACCAAAACTCAGCTTTGAAGTCATCCCATAGTGTTTAGGTTACTCTTCAGGTTTTTCTAGGTGTATGGTCACCTTTTTAGGAGATCACTTGGATTTCTAGAACTTGTTTATCAGAACAAACACCAATATAATTTCTGTTTTTGTACTAAAACTTTGATTTTTTCAGAAACCTTTAAAAAAGCATGAGATCATGCATAGTTTTTTTTTAGGGAAAGGGAAATACACCAAAGAATTCTTGGTGCAATGGTTTTGTGAGTAAATGGTGTGCTCATGTAGGTGTGTTATGTGAAACAACAACAAAAAATAAGGTACATCATGAACATGAGAAAACACATGATCTTATTTAAAAAATGGCTCATTTGACAAAGAAGGTATTGTGGCATTATGAGTCAAGTTGTTGACAAGACTAAAATAGTTTGAAACATGATAAAATCAAAATAATTTTACAAGCATAATTAGACAAAGGTAGTTATTTTTTTGATACAATGGGAACAAGCTTCATTTTCCAACGCTAGTACATTTCCTCTTCGGCCAGCCTCCCCACAAAAAACTCTTCTAGGAATCTCATCAATGGTGTGGACAAAAAACTTCAACCTCTATCATGGACACCCTTGAGAATCCATATTGTCTTTTTCGCATCTTGCTCTTGCCATCAGTGCTCTTAGGTTTCTCGAGCATTCTGCCTCAAGTGCATTTATTGATCCACTACCTAAAGCATGATTGAGTAGGGGGTTTGTACTTATGTTCGAAGTTTCTTCAAATGTTATCCACCCAGCTTTAATCAGCCGCATGAGCTTCTTCTTGAAGGCATTACACGTATGAATGTTATATCATGCAGCGCCAGCATGGTACTCGCAAGTGACTTCTAGCTTATACCAATTAGGGTAAGGTGGTTATAGAGGTGTCAACGGTTCTGGAGCTACATGCCTGATGTTTAGTAGCTTTTGATACATCTCATTTAGGGATAGCGGTATGAAGGTAGTTGTTCTTGGACTCGTTGATAATTTTTCTTTGGGAAATTTTCAGTTTAGTTTTTGGCTTGGAAGTTTTGGGGCTCAGGTTTTTGGTAGGAAATGGAGAGTTGAAATTGATATTGGCAATTTAGGATGGAGGGTTTGGAGTGTGGTAGCTTTGAAATTGATTTTCCTTACCCTTGTAGTCACCTTTAACATAGTTGACCTCCTTTTTTTTTCCCTTTGAAGCCCTTTTTCTCGATGGGCGCAGAAACTCTACCACTCCTAACTCCTTATTCGATGCTCTCAAATACTGCAACGATTGTTGTGTCGAACTACCTAACACGTGCTCATAATACAACACCTTAAGGATATTAGCAAATATAGTGGCCATTGTTTTTTATCGAAGAGTGAGGGATAAACTTGAGCATCTAGATCTCTCCACCTCTAGGCATACTCCCTTATGCTTTCCTTATCCCTTTTCTTCAAATTGGATAGGTTGGTTCTGTCGGGAGCAATGACCATGTTATACTTGCATTACTTGACAAAAACATCTACCAGATCTTTCCATCTTTAGATCTTTGTGCTGTCCAATCTCATGTACCAGCTCAAAGCTGCCCCACTCAAACTATCCTAAAAAAATACAATGGTAGTTTCTCATTATGCACTACTTCTATCATTTTATTGTAATAGGATATGAGGTGAGTCACGGGGATTGAATTCCAAAGTATTTGATAAAATCAGGAACAAATAACTTCTTTAGTACAACCACATTCGGGACTAGACTCATTTTCGCAACCTGTACTAAGTCGTACATATCTACCCCTTCAATAGCCCTGATTCTGGCTTCCAACGCTGCCATCTTATCTTAATTAATGTCATCAGATGTCTAGGAATTAGGTTTTTTTTTTCTATTGGATAATTTAAGTATCATAAATCGGGTCACAGGTTTGGCAAGTTAACTTGAGTTGTCTTAGGGTTTTTTTTATTATCTTTTTTTAATTGATTTTTTTAATTTTATTATTCAACATTAAGTTCGTTGAGAATTGAACTTTGTGAAAATTTTTTATTTTCTTTATAAGGCTATCTTGGTATCGGAACTGGGGTCTAGAGTTTGACAAGTTAGTCTGGGTTAGATTGAGTCTTTTTTTTTTGTATTTTATGTTGTCTGATTTTTCTCTCAAATTCATCCTTCAAAATTGAATTGGTTGGGTATTGGATTTCATGATTTATTTCGATTTGCTTTCTACGTACTTATCTCAATCTCATAACCCGTGAAAGGTCGGCCCAGTTCACGGGTTTGATAAGCTAACTTAGGTTGACTCAAATCTTTTTTATCATTTCTTAAAATTAAATTTTTTTTTCAATCTCATCCTTTAACATTTGAATGTTGGGAAATTGAGTTTGGTATTTTTTTTCAATTGGCTTTCCATGAGGTAATCTCATTATCATGACTTGTGTCACGGATTTGGGAGGTTTATTCGAGTTAACTCAAGCTTTTTATATCTTCTTTTAAAAATCATTTTTTAAAAAAATTTCATCGTTCAATATTTTGTTGGCCAGTAATTGAACTTCATGTTTTGTTTTGATTTATTTTCTATGGGATTATCATGGTCTCATAACTCGAGTCGTTAATTTGACAAGTTAGCACATATCAATCTAATAAGTCATCATCTAAGTATTAAAAAAAAAATATCATCTGATATACCATTGTCTCAATATTTAAAAAGCATATTGTCCAATGTGTATTGATTTTTGAATTCATGATAAAAAAAAAATTCTATACACACATTTCAGTTTTGCACTAAAAAATAAATTGATATGACTCGTAAGATAGTGTAGTTTACTGATCTAGTAAAAACTAACCACAAAAAGGTCCATGTAGAAACATGTTAGTTTATATGTCTTGTAACCAATCGATTGGTTACATGTGGCATTGATTTTGTTCATGTAACATATTTAATTTTTAATAAAGGCTTTATTTTTCCTTAATATTCATCAAATATTTGATTAATGAATATAGAGTAAGGATAAAGTCCTTTAAACAAAAATGTTTTGTAAAGAGAATTATAAAGTTGTAATAATTATGGAATTCTTATTGCATCAAGGTATTGAAATTGGACATTAATTAGAGCTATTAAGATTTGTATATATTATGTTCTTTCCTTTTATAAAATGAAGCAATTATTCTCATAAGTTGAGGTAAAAGAGATACTTGAAACTAATATTTAGGTTCTTGTCTAATGACATGTATTCTGAACTGACTCAAATAAGAATTTCATATGGTGAGATCATTTGTGTCTATGGAAAAGCTCACATGACGGTTGTGTTAGTAGTCTTTAGACTTGAGATTACTAAGTTATCTTATATAAGGAATGTTATGTTTTAATCCTGTTACACGTTCTAATCAGGGGTAACAAAATGGAAGATATTGGGTATAACATGAAATATATGAAGGTATTTGAGCAATCAAAAGAGGATTCATCACCTTAGATGAATTAGAAAAAACATTTCATATGTTCTCAAATAGTATTCATTGTAAATTATTGCTTAAGGTGGAATGAGATTTGAAAATACTTTCAAATCTGATTCAAATAATTAATGACTATGTTGTGAGAACAAACATGATTTGATATAGTAGACACATTTTATGCTATAATATCTAAATTGAAACATTGTTGATGAAAAAATAATAATTACATTGAGAAATCAGTCATTATTTACATAATCATACAAGTTGTTAGATATTATACTAGATCTTCAAATATAAATCAATAAATTATTAAATTGATAATAAATTAATTGATTTAATCTTATTTTATTTAGGATTGTGATTTATATTTAGACCAACTTATTAGAAAACCTAATGAGTCACACACATAAGAACCTAATGAGTGGCTGCATAAATTTCCTTCCAACCTTTATTACATGTTTTTTTCCTCTTCATTTTCTAATTTAGTATATTTTTATATTTTATATATTATTGAATTGTTGTATTTTATTTTTATAATGTCTAGAAGAAAATATACATCTGGTTATGAAAAACTTTAAAAAAAAAAAGAATTGATATTGATTCAATCTCAAAAAGGTGCACTTGATAAATATTGATATAAATACTAGTAATAATAATGACTTAGAAAATAATGATGAACCTAGAGTAGAAACAAATGATTATATGATTGAAGAAAATATAGATGCTGATGGTGATTCTAATTCTAATGAAAAAGTTATTTATGATCCTGCTCAATAGAAAAATATTGATACTAGTTTAAGAGATATTCTAGTAAAAAGGGGTCCAATATGAATATAAATTTTTTAGTTGCATTTTACACTGAAAATTGCCAATGGAGAAACACAAGATAGGAGATGGTTAGTTCATTCAAAATCTTCTAATAATGTTTACTAATTTTGTTGTAAATTATTTCGCATTAAGTTTAGTTCAAGTTGATTAGTAAACGAAGGAGCTAGTGATTGGAAGCATCTTAGTGATAAACTTGTAAGTCATGAAACAGGTAGTGAACATATTACTAATTGCTTGGTTGGATTGATTTAGAATTGAGATTGTTTAAAAAGAAGACAATTAACAAACATCTACAAGATCAGTCAATAAAGAAAAAGGACATGGGAACAAAATATTATTGAGAATCATAGTTGTAGTGAAAACTCTTGCTAAAAATAATCTAGCATTGCATGGAAGTAATGAAAAGATCTACCAAAAGAATAATAGAATTTTTTTTAGGTCTAATTGAAATGATCACAGAATTTGATTTGATTATGCAAGAACATGTTCTAAGAATTCGAGGTGGAGAAATCCAAAATCACTATTTAGGACACTATATATAAAATGAATTGATAAAACTATTAGCATCTAATGTAAAAAATGCTATAACAAAGAAAGTTAAAGAAGTAAAATACTTTTCAATTATACTTGATTGTACTCTTCATATAAGTGTCATCATAAGCAAATAACTCTTATTTTAAAATGTGTAGATTTAACGACAAGTCCAATAAAAGTAGAAGAATAATTTCTTGAGTTTTTTAATGTACATGACACATCTAGAAATGATCTTTTTGATGAACATATAAATGCATTAGAGAAACATAAACTTGAAGTTAATAACATAAAGGGACAAGGATATGTTAATGACTCTAATATGAAAGGAAAATACCAAGGTGTACAAAAGAGACTTTTAGACATTAATGGTAGAGCTTTTTACACCATATGTGGTTGTCGTTATTGAAACTTGGTTTTATGTGATATGAGTAATTCATGTTCTAAGGCTATATCATTTTTTGTTGTAGATCAACATATATATTCAAGGTTCTCCACTTCTACAAAAAGATGGGAAATATTACAAGATAATCTAATTTTATCCTTTAAACAATTATCACAAACACTTTGGGAAAGTCAAATTGAAAGTATTAAGGCTATAAGATATCAAGCTCTAAAAATTAGAGATTCTTTGCTACAATTAGCAAAAATAAGTGAAGATCCTAAGATATAAAGTGAAGCCAATTGCTTAGCGACATATGAATTTGAAATTCTTGAATTTTTATTAGGTATGCATATTTGGTATGACTTGTTGCTTTGTGTCAATTTAATTAGTAAGAGTTTACAATCTAAAAAAATACATCATAATGATGTTGCTATAGATCAACTATAAAGTCTTATATCATACTTAAAAAGTTATAAAGAACAGAATTCAAGGATGCTATGATTTCTGCTAAAGAAATGTAGTTGAAATGGAAATAGAATTGGTATTTCATGAAAAATGTATGATTCATAGATCTAGAATTTTTTATGAAATTGTTGATGATAACATAGTATTAACAGATGAAGGATATTTTTGAATTAATTATTTCTAATACATAGTAGATCAAGCAATTTTCTCAATTCAAAATGGGTTTAAACAATTTACTACGTATGAAAAGTTGTTTGGTTTTTTATTTAGCCTTGAGAAGTTGAGAAATTTAAGTAATGATGCTTTCAAAGAAAGTTGTTTAGTTCTTGAAAATAGTTTAAAGCATGACATGTATTATGATATTAAATGTTTAGATATGCTCCTAGAATTAAAAGTGTTAGAGAAATTTTACAAACAGAAACTAGTACTGCACTTGAAATATTAGATTATATAATAAAATTAAATCATTTTCTAAATACATGTATTGCTTATAGAATTTTATTGACAATACCTATAAGACTGTAGCTGTTGTAATAGCTGAAAGAAGTTTTTCGAAAATTAATTAAATCTTGTTTAAGGACAACGATGCTACAAGAAAAACTAAATGAATTAGCTATATTATGTATAGAGAAGCATCTATTAGTAAAGCTGGATTTTATAACTTTGATTAGCCAATTTGCATCTAAAAAGGCAAGAAGGATGGTTAAAATAAATAAAAATTAAATATTTTAAAACGATGCATTATAGTTTTGCTAAAAAATAATAGCTTACAAGAAGAGTGGCAAGTTTAAAGAGAGGAGAGCTAAAGACATGAAAGTCAAGGCCACCAACTTTCTTAACATGGCCAGCTCCACTGCTTGGGTTTAAGGTTGGTGGGTTAGCACAACACTGAGGCCCTGTCTTTTTTTCTTGGTTCAACAGAGCAACGGAAAACAATAAAGAGATGGTGATCAATGAGTGATTGAAAGCAAAGATTCAAGAAAGGTGATAGATCCCAAACACAAAGTGTCAAAGGCTAACAAAGTTTGTTTTCTCTTTGGGTGAGAAAAGTACCACAAGTTTAATGCAAATTTTTCTTATCCTTTAATGAAAGCATTGGCTACTTAAATAAGCAAGCCCCCGTCTAAACAAACAAATAAACCAAATTACAAGGAAAAACTAATCGTAAGCAAATGGACTCTACCCACGTAAAATAGAGAATTAACAAAGTGAAAAAAAACAGAACAATCATAACAGAAATAAAATGACATAAAACTTGCAATGATGGAATACCATTTCCTACTGCACTTCTACACGTTAACCTCCATAACCCAGTCCATCCCTTTCCCACATTGCATGTATATATGCACATGCCAAGATCCCGCACGTCCTATACTCATCCCAAATATTTAGGAGTTGGCTTAAGACTCCTATCAGATCGACGTGGTCTAATAATACCCTCCTCATTAAGTGGACGCTTGTCCGCAAGGTCCACAGAAGGAAATCGCTCAAGTAAAGACTGATAGGGCTCTTATGTGGCATCTTCAACTGGTAGATGTTTCCACTGTACCAAAGAGTCTTCTTCAAATTTATTTCCTTGTTTGACCCAACGAGTGTCCAGGATATGCTGAGGTTCGAGTATAACCACCTAATCATCAGTAACGGGTAGCGGTTCTTTTGAAGGCACTGCAGACTCGCCAATATACTTTTTTAAGAGCGAGACGTGGAAGACAGGATGAATGCGAGCACCATTCGGCATGTGAAGTTTGTATGCGACGGCTCTAATTTTTTGTGTCACTAGATATGGGTCGTAGAAGTGACTAGCTAGCTTCTGGTAGGCGTGTTTGAAGGCGGTCTATTGCATGTAGGGGTGCAGCTAAAGAAACACCAAATCCCCAACTTCGAAAGAAATATCTCGATGTTTTTTATCGGCAAGTTGTTTCATGTGATTAATGGAAGTCTCCAGTTTATATTTGAGTTGATGCAAGAGCTCGTCACGAGCCTCTAGACTGAGGTCTACTTCCTGAACGGAAGAACACCTATTATGGTAATTAGGAATTGCAGGAGGTAAACATCCATATCGGGCCTGAAAAGGGGTCATCCCAGTGGACGCGTGATAAGTTGTATTGTATTAAAGCTCAGCCTATGAAAGGTAGTTGCTCCACCGGCGCGGCCACTAATGAACCATTCTCTAGAGATATTGCTCAACACAGCGATTAACAACCTCTGTTTGTCCATTTGTCTGTGGATGATAGACGGAACTGAGTTTTAATTTGGTGTTGGACATGTGACAAAACTTTTGCCATAATTTTCTAATAAAGATGGGGTCTCGATCATTGATGATGGACTTGGGTAAACCATGCAATTTAATGACGCATTCTACAAATTGTTCTGCCATGACTTTAGCAATAAGATGAGTTAAGGGTAGAAAATGAGCAGACTTACTCAAACGGTCAACAACTACTAAGATCATGTCTTTGCCTTGGGATGTCGGTAGGCCTTCAATGAAATCTAAAGGGATGTCGTCCTAGACCTGATATAGAACTGGTAACGGCTGTAGGAGCCCTACTGGAGACAACGTTTCAGACTTCACCCGCTGGCAAGTATCACATTTTTTGACATACTCTTACATCGCCTGGTACATTTTAGGCCAGTAAAATTGTTGAGATAATTTCTTGAACGTTTGTAAGACCCCAGAGTGTCCTCTAATTTTTTTATCGTGCATTTCATGAAGTAATTGTGATCGTAGTGTTGTTTGAAAGGGAATGACTACTCTTTCTTTAAAGAACAGCAACCCATTACGCCATACATATGGTTTAGTTGGTTGATCCTTGGCCAGGCAAGTTAGAGATTGGATGTAAGAGTCTCCCGCAAAAGCCTTTTGAATTTCATTCCATATGGTCACTGTCAGCATATGCAAATGGTGAAGAATTAGACTACTAGATTTATGTGAGAGGGCATCCGCTGTTAAATTCTCACGGCCTGGGCGATAAATAATCTCATAATCATAGCCCAGAAGCTTGATCACCCACTTCTGTTGTTCAAGCGTGGCCACATGCTGTTCCAAGAAATATTTCAAACTACAGTGGTTAGTGAGAATGAAGAATTGTTTTCACATGAAATAAGGATGTCATAAGCGTATGGCCTCCACAATGCTAGCATCTCCTAAGTGTAAGTAGACCAGGATTTTTTTGTAACCCCCAAGGCTCGATTCATGAATGCTATCGACTTGCCTTATTGTGACAAAACTACACCAGTTCTGTCCCCAGATGCATTGGTTTCAATGGTGAAATAGTCATCAAAATTAGGCATAGCTAATGTAGGCGTAGTTGTCATTGCCTGTTTGAGAGCCAAAAAGGTTATGTTGGCTTCTTCATTCTAGCCAAATTTTCCCTTCTTAAGCAAATTGTTCAGGGGTCTTGCTATGATGTCGTAGTTCTAAACGAATTTTTTGTAATATCATGTTAGGCCTAAAAAACCACATAACTTAGAAATAGTAGTGAGGGGTGGCCATGCAACCATGGCTGCAATTTTACTGTTATCAACCTTTACTCCCTGATGTGTGACAATGTGCCCCAAGTATTCCAGTTCTTGCTGACCAAACACGTACTTATTGGTCTTGGCAAAGAATTGTTGTTGTCACAAAGTTTCCAATGTTTGTCTAACATGTAATAGATGTTCATTTCAAGTAGGACTCTAGACCAAAATATCATCAACAAAGACCAAAATAAACTTTCGAAGGTAAGGTCAAAATATTGAGTTCATGATGACTTGGAATGTCGAGGGTGCATTACACAGGCCAAAAGGCATTATGAGATATTTGTAATGACCATTATGAGTATGAAAACTAGTTTTATTAACATCAGAAGGATTTACTCTTATTTGATGATAATCGGCTCTCAAATCTAATTTGGTGAAGTAAGCGGCACCATATAATTCTTCTGACATATCATCAACTATCAGAATAGGAAAACGATCTTTGATAGTAATGACATTAAGTGAATGGTAATATGTACAAAATCACCAACTGTCATCTTTCTTCTTTACCAGTAGCATCGGCGACGAGAATGGACTGGTGCTAGGACGGATGAGTCCTAAATCTAGCATTTCCTGGACCTGTTTCTCGATTTCAGTTTTTTGGACGTGAGCACACCTGTACGGATGTACATTAATAGGTTCAATTCTCTCTTTTAGCGTGATACAATGATCCACATCACGTGCAGGTGGTAATCTTGATGACTCTTAGAACACGTCTACATATTCCTTCAACAAACAGTGCATATTCTGGTTGTCATCTTTAGTTGGTAATTCAGGTGGTACGGTTTCCCTGGTTAATTGGAAACACACAGCAAAGAGTGCATGTCCACAGCGAAACTCCTTCGTTATTTCTATTGGTGAAGCTGCCTGAATGGTTTGGACATCCACCCCTTGCAGCCTACGGTTTTAATTTTCCCAAATAAAATCCATGGTCAACTATTTCCAGTTACAAATCATAGATCCCGGCATTTCAAGCCATTGAACTCCCATGACAAGATCAATACCTGTTAAAAGCAAATAGAAAAGGGTGAGGTAAAATTCGGTGCCTTGTAACTCTACCCGCACCTTATCGTAACGCCCCTGACATGTTAATCCTTCCCCGTTAGCCACCTGGACATGGAATGATTTAGTTGGGATGACTGGCAACCTGAGCATACTTGCTAAGCGATTGCTGATGAAGTTGTGTGTCGATCCGCTGTCAATTAAAACTATTACTTTGTGTGACCTTATTTTTGCCGATACACGCATGGTTTCCGGTGTTGTCCAACCTGTTAAAGCGTGCAAGGTTATTTATGGTTCAAGTTCAGATTCCTGCACCACTATTGTATCTCCCCCATTGCCATCTTCTAACAGCTGTTGATCCGTAATGTCCTCACACATCATGTTACCTGTATGGCCCTCCAAGAGTAACAGCTGTAGCTTTTGACATATATGGTCTGCTATAAAACGCTCATTACAGTTGAAACATAGGTCTTGTGCTCTTTTCCTCTACATTTCTTTCTAGGACAAACGTTTGATGGGACCCGCAAGTGTAGCAGGAGCTACACGAGTGGTTTGTGGAAGAGCGAACAGAGCTCATTTAGATAGTGGTCGCATGAACCTCCTTTATCGTGCGAGTTGGTCGTCCCTTATCCATGCTAAGTTAATGGCCTCTTTGAGTGATCGTGGCTTAAACATCTGAATACCATCCGTTATTTTTGTCTTCAAACCCCTCATGAATGTGCCCATCAACACCTTCTAAGTCCATCCTTAGACCCTGTTGCCAAGCTTTTTGAACTCGCGATGGTAGTCACGCAAATTTCCTAGCTATTTGACACGGGAAAGAGCTTCGTTGAAGTCCTCACACTCCGAGGATCCGAAGCAAGGTCAAAGTTCTTCCTTGAATTTCTCCAATGAAAACATGTATCCTCCATCCTTAAACATCCTATGAATCTATTGCCACCATTAGTTAGCCTTCTTTTTTGGTATGCTACCATGGAAACCTTTTGGGCTTCTGCCGTGCCTTGGTATTCGAAAAACTTATGCACACAGTTGAACCATTCGGTTGGGTCATCCCCCACAAATCATGGGAATTCTAGCTTCGCTGTTTTAGCGGAGACGATCTGCCGACCCCCATCGTTGCCTGGATGGTTGCCGTGGTTGGGATTTTCATGATTTGTGATCAACACAGTTGAAAGTCGATTGAGTGTTTCCTCCATTCGCAGCAGTCCTTCTTGAACTACACCAAGTTCAGATTCCAAGTGCTCAATACGCTCTTTATTAGTTCCCATTTGGAAACCAAGCTCTGATACCAATGATACATCCCAAACGCAAAATGTAAAAGGCTAATAAAGTTTGTTTTCTCTTCGGGTGAGAAAAGTACCACAAGTTGAATGCAAATTTTTCTTATCCTTTAATGAAAGCATTGGCTGCTTAAATAAGCAAGCCCCGTCCAAACAAACAAATAAACCGAATTACAAGGAAAAACTAATCGTAAGCAAATGGGCTCTACCCACATAAAACAGAGAATTAACAAAACAAAAAAATAGAACAATCATAACAGAAATAAAATGACATAAAACTTGCAATGATGAAAGACCATTTCCTGTTGCACTTTTTTTCATTTTAACCTCCAACGTTGCATTTCTTTCATTTTAACCTCCAATATTGCATGCATGTATACACATGCCATGATCCCGCATGTCCTCTGCTTATCCCAAATATTTAGAATTTGGCTTAAAACTCCTCTCAGATTAACGTGGCGGTCTAACAAAAGGTGCGGATATAAAATTCAACTAATGACACGATCAAAGAGTTGATGTCTTATCCCAAGTGCAGGAGTGTCAAAGTAATAAATAACCCGGCAAGACCGGGGTCGAACCACAGGGAAGTCAACTATATAAATTACAAATAAAGATAAAGATTTGAAAAGAATAATAACAGAAAAGGAGTTGAAGAGAGTTTTGGGATGTGATATTGATGTAAGGATTAAACAATGATAAAACAGATGTCAATGTTAGAGGATCCACTAATGGTATTTCAAATAAATATAATATAAACTCTTTTTATTCCTCAATTGGAAACCACACACAAAGGAGGTTCC
>Ga0325402_1000748_pt1 | contig 24390 bp, 10 predicted proteins | sample PopdelMetagenome_22_FD_207212 | JGI IMG/M metagenome (GOLD analysis project Ga0325402, IMG submission 207212) | Populus deltoides microbial communities from Bellville, Georgia, United States - Xylem-PdKOR-R3 | ecosystem: Host-associated > Plants > Phyllosphere > Stem > Wood/Secondary xylem...
TTCACTCTTAATATTTGTTAGCAGATGTATTTTTAGAGTTTATCTCTCTAAAATATCATTATACTTCTTCTCTTTAAAAAGATATTCACTTAAGCATCTAAGAGCTCTCATATTCATCAAATGGTTGCAAGTACCTCTTACCAACCACCTTAGTTTAATTACTAAGCACTAACTATCAACTATCTTGGATAAGAAGAATAAATCAAATTGTTAGAACCAAATTAATGATTAATTGAGTATCCAATACAAGAGACTTATTCCCAAGTTACTTGGATTTTTTATGACATCATTAATGACCAAGTAGAAATAACATATTGTCTTTAATCTCTTTGTATATATATATATATAGTTGCACTCTTTGTTTCGTTTTGTTTTGTTTTTCTTGCATGTTCCTCATTTTAATACTAAGACCCCGTTTGTTTGCTGGAAAGTAGTTTCCTTTTGGAAAGTGAATTCCGGGGAAAGTGAATTCCGGGAAAGTATTTTCCGATGTTTGGTAGTGTGATGGAAAATAAGTTGGAAAATGCTTTTCAGTGTTTGGTTATGTCATGTAAAATAAGTTGGAAAATAACTTATTAATGTTTTATTTTCTCAAGTTTATTAAAATAATAAGGAACAAATCTTACAAATTAAAAAGTTGAATGAGAATGAAATTGAAAAAAAATATAATTTCATAAATTATCTTAAATAAAATAAACAATAATCAAAATAATAAAGATCAAATCTAAAAAATTTAAAAAAAAAATGAAAGGTGAAGAAATTAAAATAATAATAATTAAAATTTCATAAATTATTTCAAATAAAATAAGTAACAATCAAAAGAATGACGACCAAATTTGATAGATAAAAAATTTCAATAAAAATATGATAAGGAAAAAGCAAATAGCAATTATAAAAATAAGGACTAAAATTAATATAAAAATTAAATTTTAAAAGATGAAATTGAAAAATAAATATTCAAAACAAATTAAATATAGCAATTAAAAGTTTGAGGATCAAATTTGATATAATCAGCAAATAATGATATTTCTAAATTTTTCACAACTTTCGGAAAGTGTTTTCCGCCCAAATTTTCCAGGAAAACACTTTCTTGAAAACCAAGCTAAATTTTCCTTTGACTGGAAAGTGTTTTCCGTTGACCAACTTTTTTAATGGCAAACAAACACAGGAAAGTTTGGAAAGTGGTTTTCCGGAAACCACTTTCCGAAAAACAAACACAGCCAAAAAGAAAAACACTTTCTTGGAAACCAAACCAAATTTTTCTTTAACTGGAAAGTGATTTCCGTTAACCGGAAAGTGTTTTCGTTGACTAGAAAGTGTTTTCCGTTGATCGGAAAGTGTTTTCCGTTGACCAATTTTTCTAATGGTAAACAAACACATGAAAGTTTGGAAAGTGATTTCCCGGAAAGTGAATTCCGAGAAACAAACATGACCTAAGTATTGCTTAAGGTTTTTAATTTTTCCTTGAAGTGTATAAGTTTTGTTTTATGAGCACTCCTAGTTGGTCCAATTACAAAATCACTTCGAATCATCATTAAGTCTTCCATAAATAAGATCCAACCTAAATAACTGTTTTTGTTTTATTAAACACGAAAGGATAAAAAATTTCAAGATTTGGTGTTTTTATATAAAAAATTTCAAGGAAATAATGTTTATTAAAACTTTCAAGGATTAAAAAAAAAATGGATAGAATAGTATTATACAAACTTTTGTGCAGTGATGGTGTAACATCTCTTTTGATAGATATATGAGTACTTAAATAATTAAAATGTGACTGAAATACAAATCAAAGTTTCAAACTATAATTCAATAATAATCTCAAATATGCTTGGTATTCATGTGTGTGTGAGTACCTTTATATATATATAAATGATAGAAATATTATAATCGAGGAGTCCAAATTAGTCAATTAATCAGTAGATTTTTAGCATAATATAAAGGTTATATAAATTTCTTTAACCCAACAAAAGAATTAATAGATGTTAACAAATAAAAAACTAATAAAGAAAACGGAAACCGGAAGGGGGAGAGATTGATATTGTCCCTTTTCAATTCCTTGGATTGAATTAGTACATTATATAAAGTTCTTAATTACAAATTAAAAAAAAAATAAAAACACTAACTAGCTAAGTAGACAAGGAAAATCAAAGTAAAAGAAAATTGGGCAGCAAGAGTTTATTGTGCAGAAAAGAAAATTAAGCAAAGATTGTAGCTAGGGACGTTACTTCAATGGTAATAAAATTAGACAAGCCATATGTATATTTATATATTCCTCCGTTGTAGCTTATTCAAGCGCTGAATCGGCTTACCACTTGTGCATGGGGACAGAATTCAAGGACCGGAAAGTTGCTGCTGCTGCTGCTGCTTGCATGTAGGGCTACCTCTCTCACCATCCCTACTAATCGAAGATGGTTCTATAGGATGACTGCTGCTGTTCTCTTTATTAATGAGAGATGTGATAGCAGCCGCAACAGCAACCCTAAATTTTGGATCAGAAGCAATTGCTGTTACATTCTCATCTATCAGTAACTTCTCTTCTTGCACTCTATGGCCAGCAAAATTACTGCCATGAACATTAGCAGCGCTATTTTGGTAACTGCTTGATCGGCTTTGCATCCAATTACTGAACGAGCTGGGGTACTGATTATGACTAGCCGAAGAAGAGGAATATTGTGAAGAGCTAGACATCATTGGATATTGTAGTAGTGATCGATCTCGATCGTGTGTAAGATCAAGAACAATCCCTTTGGAAGGATCATTGGGGTTGATGCTTCTAAAGTTCGATGAATATTGAGGGTTCCAGGCATGGTATGGAAGGGAATTAGCTTGACCAGTAGTGATCATGCCATCAGAGAGAGGGTTACTAGAATTCAGTAACATAAAGGAAGCTGCTGCAGAGGCAGTTGAAGCCATGGCTGTTGCTCCCACAGGGAGCGGATGATTATGAGTCCCTTCATATGTTGTTATCAGAATTGACATGTCCTCTAGACATCTTTGCACCTAGTAAAAATCATAACACACAAAACATTAAAGAAAGAGAGAAAACAACAAATTAAAACTAATCATGTGCTTAAATATAATCACAAGAATTAATCTGTGCTTGCTGATCAAGTATCATGCCTGTTTCCTAACTGGGCATCCTGGAGAAACCGTGCAACGGTAGTAGGCTCGAGGGCAAGGATTTCCTTTGGCAATCTTCTGCCCATATTTTCTCCACTGGCACCCATCATTCATCTGAAAATCAAAACATTTAGTTAGCAGCACCCCAACTGCATAAATTTTGAATATAACATCTTGAAAGTAAACAACTTACAGTTGCTGCCTGGCACCTGGCTCTGACTGAAACCCTAGCCTTTCTGTTGGCTAAAGAAGCACCATGAGCAGTGATTCCAGCTCCTCCCAAATCAGTTCTTTGATTATTATTATTATTATTCTGTGATATTGTTGGTGCATGGTTTGCAGTTTGATCTTCCTTATTATTCTCTTCTATATCCTCCTCTCTTTCTTGTTGACTTGTACTTGTAATTTGTAGCCTCAAGGACAGCCCTAATTCACCCTCTCCAACAGTGTCATCTTTCGTAGATGCTACTGCCTGGTGTCTTTGGATATAACTAGAATCTGACTGTCTGGGTATTAATGCCTTCGGCACTTCTTGAACAGCTTTGTTATCGTTAGCATTAAGCCCGAGAGAGATTTGCGGATCCTAAATAAAAATAATGAATATATATCCATATTTTGCTTCTTCTGGCCCATAAAACTAAAGAAATAGTATTGTATGTATTAAAATATTACCTTCTTCAGGTCCATATTTTGCTGGAAGGAAGCAAATCTCATTCGAAGATCATGGTAATCTTTCATGGTTTTCTCTACTGTTCTTCTCAAGACTTTGTTCTCTTCTTTCATGCGACTTATCTCCATTTGTAAACCAGATAACTGCATATCCATATTGCTTTTACAAAATTGTCACAAACAATTACTGTGTGCAAATTAAAGCAAGCCTTCATGAGATATACATATCCATGTTTTGAAATTATATAGAGGGTTATAGGCACGCACACGGTCGAACTTAGCACCTCGTGTTATTCTTGAGAAGGAGATAGAGAGATCAACATAACTATATATATATATACATATACATATATATAATTTGGAGGGTTATTAGAACAACCTCTTGTGTTAATTGTGTTAGAAAGAAGAAAGGAGTACCTCTTCAGTTTTCATGTTTTCCAGTAGGGAAGAATCATCTTCTGCTCCTCCTCCTCCTCCTCCTCCTCCTGTTGTTGTTGCTCCTGCTGCTTCACTGGTATCTTGTATGTTTTGTCCATCTACCTCCTCTTCTTGATGATTTCCTCCCCCTCTTTTACCATGGCGCCTTTCTTCATCTCCATCCTCCTCTACTTCACTTTCTGCATCTATTTTCAGGGATAGATCAATATCCATCTTCTCTTCTCTTCTAGTCGAGAACAAGATGCAATCTCTCTCTCTTGTCTGTATTCGCTGCTTTTGAGGCACCAAAGTCAATTCCCTCGTCTCAAAGATGCAGTATTCGTAGCATTAGACACACTAGGACGCATCTAAGCTTTGACTTTAATTGGCTCCTTAATTAACTCTCAATTAAATTAATCAACTTATAGTTCAATTAATAAACTTTGGTTAACCAGGAATATTTCACAACTGAGGCCTGCCAAAGCATGAGAAGACCATGCTAGCCCTACAACAACATCCCACACAGCATGAATCTGAGCATGGGCATGGCCCTTTTCTTGTCATTTCAGCCAAGCCTAGCCTGTAATATTGAATTTAACAAGCAAGAAGCTCGGTTTTAAAACTAGCCCTAGAGTCACTGGTCATCTAGCTGATTATATACTAATAATTAAAGCATGCACCCATTCCAAGCCTACAGAAATGTAGCCTCTTGAATTTATTGACCCCCCCCCCCCCCTCTCCTCAAGAGGAATAATTAATCAGCATAACAGCCTGTGTTTATGCGCAGCGCTTCCTTAATCCACCCTTCCATGCACCGTACATCAAGGCCATGGCCTCCTGCAACTTTTATTTTCTTCATTTTATATATATATATATATTCCTTGTCAACGAAATCGTTCCGAGGGGGCTGGCTAGATAGTTATTAACGGTGAAAGTTAAGGAGGATTTCCATGTAGTTTATGATTGATGGGATCGAAGGAAATTTATATATTTTTGATGATAAATAGGATATAATAAGCAGATTCTTTCGGCTATATATATATATATATATAGTTGAGGGGAAAAAATAAATAAAAAAGAGGGAGCTCTGACATCATCTCATCTCAATTGACGCCTGTACGAAATCCCATAAGAGGAGAACCCAATATCGGGATCAGATCTAGAAATTGTCAACTCGGAAACCTCACAAATCTCCCTCTCCACTCCACGTTCAAAGCGTAATAATACTATATTATATAAGTATTTTATCTCTAATGCTAACTTGAAATGCTAAACAAAAGTCAATGCGGTTCTTCTCTCCCCGTTTCTTTTCTCTTCATGTGTATATATTATGTGTGTGCGTTGATTTTTTCGCTCTGAAAATCAAAAACCATTAACGGTGAGGCAATATTAGCTTGAACCTGCATGCTAGCAGGTAAAAGACACTTTGAGTAATTATTAAACTCGATAGTATCATCATATCATATCATAAATATAAGACTAAACTAAAACCTAGATGCGTTTGGGAATAGTGTAGATTCCCTGTTCCTAAGAGTTTTTTTTTTTTTTTAATGGGCATTGGTTTTGTGATATTTCATGATTTGTTTTAATTAAAAAAAAAAATGTTGATCCCTAAGAATAAGGGACTTGTCAATAAAAAATAATTTTGATATTGATCCCTAAAAATAGACATTAATTTAGAAAAATTTAGATTCTAATTCATAAGAATAGATGATTTCATCAATTTAGTAAAATTTAAACATTCATCCCTAAAAATAGACGATTTCATTGATTTAGATAAATTTTGATTTTAATCCCTATAAATAAAAGACTTGGGGAAACACATATACCCAGGTTAGGCATGGCATCAAAAGATAAAAACCCATACACATGCTTTCTAACCACAATATGGATTGAAACTGAACATCTTTAGGATTCAATAGCATACCCACACACAACATTTCATATCTTAACCTTTGTCAAAGAAACAAAAGAAACTTTATCTACCATATTTTCTCATGATCCACGACACAACACTTCATGTTTAATAAATGTTAGCTTATATCATATAAAAACCATTAATTACTTCCAAAATAATTATTTGGCTTAACATAAACCCTAATGCACCATTTTTTATTAATTTTTACAGCAATAAAAGCATGGAAGGATTTTCATTAGTGACTTCAAATGGCCAAGTTTAGTTCAAATCAAACATCAAAAACCTAATTGTCCCTTTTTTATTCAATTGTCGCTTAGAGAGTGACCATTTTTCTTCAATTAAACCTCTAATTATCCCTCAAAATTATTCCTAATCTTTTTTACTTGTTATGACTTAGTCCTTGCTTTTTAAAAATCCATTATATGTCTGTAAAAATATTTTGATGCAAAATTTTTATATTTAAAAGGGGTAAAAATCAAGTTATGATAGTTGTCACCTCTTTATAATGCTTACGATACAAAGATTTACGAAAACTATTTTTTCATTGGTTGTGTAGCAAGCTTGTAAACAAAATATGGTGTTATGCAAGGTTGCAAGTGGTCAAAACAAAAGGTTATTATAGGAATGTTGGTTGTTTCAAAGTTTAGTTACTGGTCTCTATAATCTGTCTAAAGAGATCATGATTGTTGGATTAAGGTCTTTGAATAATAGAATTGGATCCTTAGTGTAGTGTAGGTTGAATTCTTGTAACTAGAAATAAAACTTTTAGTACTAATTTGAATTCTAGTGACAAAAACTCAAACTTCTTGGTACTGGTTTGAATTCCAGTGACTCAAGACAATACTTCTAATACTGGTTTGAATTTTTGTTACACGGACTCAAACTTCTTGGTACTAGTTTTAAATCCAATTATGGAAGATAACACTTTTTGGTACTAGTATGAATTTCAGTGGTGTGTGATAAAATTTCTTAGTACTAGTTGAAATCCAATGATGCAAGATAACACTTCTAGTACTAGTTTAAATTCTAATTATTCATGATTAAACTTCTTAGTATTGGTATGAATTTCAATGACTTAAGATAACAATTTTTTATATTGGTTTGAATTCCATTAATGATGTAGATTAAAAGTTTTTGGTACTAGTTTGTATTCCAGTGAATCAAGATAACAATTTCTCAAAATTTACAAGATCCCTCAAACACAAAAGCCTCGGATGGCAAGACTTGAATCAGACATGTTGGAGCCTTCTTGGGCTCCAAAGTAAAGAAGAGCTTTAATTGATGATGAAGTTGAATCTTCTAGTTGCAAAGTTAAATTTCTGATTTCAAGGTTGAATCTTCTAAAACAAGGTTGAGTTTACAGGACCTTTGTTAGATTTTAATTTGCTAGAACCTTGTTGAGTTCAGAGAAAATTTTCACATGTGCTTTGTAATGCTTTTTTGCATAGTAATAGGTTAGAAATATAGGTCCCTTCTAAAATTTCTCCTTCATGAATTAACTCCGGTACTCTTGTCTCAATAACTTTCAGTCACTTAAGAACTTAAATCATTGCTCTACTCAAGTTCACTAGAATATTTTCATATCATTTAAAGAATGACAATTTATCAACTATTTGTTATTCATGTCCGCTCGTTGTTTTCATGAGACTTTACATCCTCTAATTATAGTTTAGAGAATGTCATTTTCCCCTTAACCTGGGATCTTACAGCGTTATTTTTTTTTTATCATTCTGAGAGATTTGGCTTCATGGAAATTACAACTTGCTCCCTAGTTTTATTTCCATTTTTTAATTTAAGAAACCCTTTACCTTCAACTACCATTCAATCCCTAAGAATAGGAAATTATAGATAAATAAAACTTTTGATATCAATCCCTAAAAATACATGATTTCATCGATTTAATTTTTTTATGGTTATCCCTAAAAATAGGTGATTTTTGGAATTTTGGATGTTAATCCCTAAGAATATGTGATTTCATTAATTCTTTTTTGTTTGTTTTTTTAAAAAACAATATATTTAATTTTGATAAAGTTTATGATTAATCTAGGACATAAAATATTGATTAAACTAATTCTTTCCTAACAAATAAACCCTAGATAAACAAATCAAACCCTTCAAATAGGACTTCAAGTTCCTTTTCATTCATTCATTTGTCATTTAAGCAAACAAAAACATCCATGCAGCCCATAACTCTTCATGTTTAATATAATAAAGGATAAAAACCTTAAAAAATTAAGAAAGAAAACATGTAGAGTATAAATTAACACACAAAGAAACTCTAAAGAAATCAACTTTAAGTCTCCAAAATATATATTTCCAAGTTAAACATGGCATCAAAAGAATAAAAACCCTAGATTATAACCTTATTTTCATATTTTCCCAAATGAAAGGACACACTTGCTTTTTAACCACTACATAGAGCATTCCCATACAAAAAAAAAAGACATATTTAGGATTCAAAAGCATTCCCACACACAACATTTCATATCCTAACCTTGTTTAAAGAAATATAAGAAATTTTTCATGCCATATTTTCCCATGATCCATAACATTAACATTTCACTACAACATTTAATAGTTTTATCGATGGAATTTTTCTGTCGGCATAAGATTACCATTTCATCAATGAAAATTTTACTGATTAATTCACCGACAGAATTCGTCCGTTGGTATACCGTTCATTGGTAATTCCATCATCTATCACTAATTTATCAGTAAGAAAAAAACCACCGATGGTTTTACAGACAAAAAATACGCGCTAAAAAAAATAGCCACTAGAAATATGTCGACAGAATTATTCCATCGGCATATTTTCGTCAATGATATTAGTATGTGAAGTATTTTTTTCCAACTCTCTGACAAATACAGATGGATTGAGTTTGTCTGTATTACCATCAGTAAATCACCGATAGAATTAGTCCATCGGTTCGGTGATTATGGCATATACAATAAATTTTTTCCAACTCTCTGGAAAATACCGACAGACTATATCCATCTGTAATATTTAAAAAATATTTTTAAAAATAAAATTGTATAGAATAATTAATATAAAATTATATAGAATAATCAAAAAATAAAATAATTAAAAAAATAAAATTATACAAAATTGAAATATGTAAAAATAAACTTGAATAATACAAAATTCAAATATTCATTACAATTTTATTTGTACAAATAAAAATTAAACTGGAATAATGACGGCGCTAAAGGTGGAGGAGGTTGGTCGTTCTCGGAACTATACAGCCAAAAAGGAGGCGCACACGTACCACCCATTTGTGATCTCATGTCTATGATCATTTGGCAGAGTTGATCATATTTTTCGGTGAGATGAGTCTTGTGTTGTTACAAGACCACGAACTCCTAAGACTGGGTGCTTAATATCAATTGGGAGCTCCCAACGCTTGAGACACTACGGGCCGCCTACAAATTATCGGTTGTAGTGTTGGAGAATCCGTACACCTGATTTCAATCGGGTCCACCAAACGATTCTGCCTTCATCCACAAATCCGGATCGAAATTTGGGTGGGTCGAAGGATTGTCCCCATATCTCTCCCTCAACTGGCTATTTTATGTCTCCTAAAAAACAAAAAGGAATCATCAAATTCAATTCAAGAAAATAATAACTTACAAAATAAAATGGTTAAACAAACATACCACGAAGTGTTGAGTGTAGTTGTCGATGAATTATTGCCCCCCATTTGACGGTCATCACTCCGCACATGCATCTCCACAAAAAGCTTCATCGGACTCGACTCACGTTCAAGAGTCGTAGCTTGTAAGAAAAATAATATTGCAAGATAAATATATTTATAAATAATAACAAATTAATTAAAGATAGATGTCATTAAAATTAATCTTACCATCTGTTCCGCATGTACAATGTACATAACGGAGCCACCGGTGTACAGGGTAACCGGACTATGAATTTGCCAGTTCCGGTTCTCGGCACCGGACAATGAGCGTCGTGTGAATCGCTCGGACATCATGTACTGAATATATTGCACCCATATATCCTCCGAGATGTATGACAGCCTGAAATCCCTCCAAACCGCCACGTCATTCCGGCCTGGTAGAGCGATATCTCTAGCATATTTTTTAGCTTTTTTCTGCGCTTCATACCAAAAGTCACTCAACCTACATGATACAAATGTATTTTATATAAGTTAATGACAAATTAGATTTTAATATATAAAATTTTAAAAACCAATATCGTATTGTTTTCGATGTTACCTAGTTGCAGAGTGATTCTCTCACACTCTCCTCGCAACATTATCATTTGTGATATCCCACTTGAATCCACTTGAATTTGTTTCGTGTATAAAAAATTTATAAAAAATAAATCAGTAATTTCAATATAACATAACAAATAGTTAAAAATCTTAAGTTAAAACTAACCTTAAATTTTATAAATCATGCATCAATGTAAGGTTTTCATTCAGGATGTCTAGACACCTGACTCCATTGAAACAATAGAATTTCCATCAATAATTTAAACATCGATGTTATTACTCGAGCGGCCTCAATGTCTGTGAACCTGAAAATTAATAAAATTAATGAAATATTAGTTGTACATAAATTGTTAAACACAAACCAACTCAAATCAAAACAAACTTAAATTGAAAGATCATCCTTTCCATATGCCTCGTACTTGCAGGAGAATTAACCCCGCTTTGAAGGGACATCACCTCTACGTCGTGGAACCACGATGGAAGAAGTAGCGTCGTGAGTTGACGCAGGTGCCTTTTTTTGGTCGACACCTAATGACATATTATCATCACTGCTAGAAGAACTAGCTACGATCATCTACTCATGATGTGCAGTTGATTATGTTCTGCGCATCTATACAAATTTGATGTATAATTACATAATCAAATTAAAACTTAATTTTAAAAAAAAACATTAGACAGCACCTCCCCTATACTAGAGACTACCTAAAATGTTCAAACCTGTAAATATTCAAATATATGCCGCAAATTAGTTGATTTTATTTTATTTCTACCAGAAATTTCAAATTATTCAATTTCATCTCATTTTCAACGTGATAGTATAATGTTTCGAATCATAAAATAAAGAAAAACAAATCTTATATATAAGCTAATATCTATACAAATTTAGCAATAAAATAGAGAAAAAAAATAAAATGTATTCCTATATATTCAATTAACATTTATACTACAAATTTAACAATAGCAATTAAAATTCAACAAAACAATCAAACATTAAACATATATATACAATAAAATTGAGATAAAACAATAAAATTCAATCCTATATATTCAATTGACATTTACACTACAAATTTAACAATAACAATTAAAATTCAACAAACATAATAAAACATTATTGCAATGTAGAAAATAAAATAGAAAAACAAATATAGGCTTTAGGAAAAAAAATGCTTATCTTAATGGTGTGTTTCCTTTTAGAGTTTATCCATGTGTAATACAAAAAAAAAACAAAAAAAATTGTTAGTTAACCGAATAAAAGATGAAAAATAAAAAGCAATTAAGTAAAATGATTCACAATACATACCTTTAAATGTGTTGATAGTTTATCTACTACTTGAAACAAAATTGAAGATAGAATTTGAAGGAGGAGAGGATTTAAGTAGAGAAAGTCAAAAAATTGTGAAAATGAAAGGAAAAAATGAACTGAAGGCGTTCCCGCTGGGTTTTATACTATGTTTTTACCGACAGAATCATTGATAAAATATTAAATAATATTATTTTTAATTAGTCTGTCGATGATTCTCTCAGTAAATTGACCTTGAAATTTTAATTTCAAACTAAAATTTTTAAAAAGCTCTCCATAATTTTCACAGTCCGTTAGTAATTCCCTCACTAATATTAAATAGTACACACTATCAGAGATACATTAATTACCCACGCTTTGGATTACGTAATTTGTGCCGATAGAATCGCCGACGGACTATTAAATAATATTATTATTAATTAGTCCATCGGTGATTCCCTTAGAAACCTACAACTGAGTCAGAGGACTTTAATTGAACATCATTGACATGGGATGTGAACAGTTCCTTCGCCTCTGTAATACATTGATGGACACAAACCGTTGGTGTTTCCATCAGTGATGTGGGATTTGAACAGTTCCCTTCCCCTCTGAAATACACCGACAGACACAAACCATCGGTGTTTCCATCGGTGATATGGGATATGAACAATTCCATTCACCTCTGGAATATACCAATGAACACAAACCATCGGTGTTTCCATCGGTGAGTTGCACAATTAATGGCATATTATGTTTATATATATTCCCTGTCTATCCTCCCTGCAAATACTTAAATTGAAAGCTGCACGCACAACACAATAAAAGCAGTTCACATAACAATTATAAAATAATTATTTCTTTGTACAAAATTTCATCCATAAATATTACATTATAAAAAATGCCTTTACACTTTTTTGTTCTGATAGTTAGTCAGAATTATCTTTTTCTTCTTTAATAGAAGTTGACACAATCATCCTTTCTATCATACTCTCATTATGAACAAATAGTTCTCCATGTGCATACCAACACAAGTAATCCTCCATGAACCATTTGTGTAGAAGATGCATCGTTATAACATCTAGATGAAAAAAAAATTATTTTTACACCTCTTACATGGACACCTAATACCGCATCTACTAATATTTCTCGGAATAGATGTTGGGAAATTAATAAAACTCTGAACCCCATTAAAATAATTCATCCTCCGCAATTCTTGGGGTGAATCTCAATACATCCATGAATGATCATTCATGACTTCTATCGAACCTCTATAAAATAATGATGACAAATGTATTAATTAACTACGGTAAGTAAATAAATTTGCAAAAATATTGGTTTAGCTCAAGATTATCCAACTTACTTTCAAACTTCTCTTAAATATTCATTATCAATTATCTATGTACATACAAATTTATACACATTAATTTATGGAAATTACAACTCGTCAATAAAATTGTTAAAAATTAAAATGGACCCGTTAAATAAGTCATTATTTATTTCATCACAACACACCAGTCGGTAATTCGATATAATTTTTAGCAATTTACAAACAAATAGAATTTTATAAAATCTAAAACAAACTATAACAAGTAAAAAATTATAAATCCATACTACAAATTTATTTGAGAAAAAACAATAAAATAAGTAAACATCAAAAAAAAATACATATACTAAAAAACAATTAATAATAAAATTGACATTTTAAAATTGTGTTAAAATTAAAAATATATAGATTTACTTACTAAAAATAAAAAATTCGTAATAAATCAGAACATAGATGTTGGGATTACAAAAGTTAAAGAACGATGAGTTGTGTTGAGATGATGAGGGATGTTTAGGGGGGGCTGGTTGTTTGCAGTTGGGAAGGTTGTTTAGATGCAGGGGGCAAGAAGAAGGAGAAATACAGGAGGGAAGGGTCGATGGTCATGTCATATATTAACTATTACCGATGGATTTACCGACAGAATAATTTCATCTATAACTCCATCGGCAATTTTGTCGATGTAGTAGACTCATCACCTTACGGATATCCCGGTTTGAATCTCACTGTATTTCCAATGGTAAAATCATCCACAAAAACTTCCGCGTCATCACTGCTTTATTTTTTAAAATTCTTTATATTCCGTCTATGATTCTCTCAGTATATACCGACGGAATAATTCTGTCAATATATACCGATGGTTTTAGCGAGGGAATTAATTTGGTCGGTAAATATCACCGCAAAATACGAACAGAAAAATTTTGTCAACAATTCTGTTTGTGTTCGTTGAATTTCTAGTAGTGCTTCATGCTTAATAAGTGTCAACTTCCATCATTTAAAAGCCACAAATTACTTCTACAAGGGTTATTTGGATTAACATAAACCCTAATAGACCGTTTTTATTATTTTTTACAGCAATAAGAGCATGTAACGATCTTCATTAGTGACTTCAAATGGCCAATCTTGGTTCAAATCAAACAACGAAACCCTAATCATCCTTTTTTATGGTTTTCTTCACAAGAATAGCTAAAGATCATTCATTTTTCATGGTTATTAGTTTCCAAGACTTGTATTCCAAATTTCTTTCACCCATGTTAGCATAAAATATGAACTTAAAATAACAAACCCGTAACAATGCATCATACTTTAAGCAAGGTTCATTTTGATAGGTTTTTGTATTCTAGTGTTAATATCGTGGTTTATATTCTCTACATTTAAAAGTCATTAACTCAAATTTCATTGACATGAAACAACTACAAGAGGATCAAATGAATAAAATTTAAAATAAAAAGGGTTAAAAATTCACTTGGTATTGTTGAGGTTATTGTTGTTAATGTTCCGATGGTATTCTTAAAAACCAAGATGCTGCCATTGTTTTAAAATATGGTTGACACCTTCTAAAATCATTATTTTTTCTTAGGGATCTTTTATAATTCAACTTTTTCAACTTTATGAATAGGCTTCGAAAATCCTTGACCAAAGATGTTTTCCACTGCAACCTGGTTTCTGCTACTTTTATTAAAAACTAGGATTGGTTTTAACATCTAAGAGTGTTTCTATGGCATTCAAACTACTAATGAAGTCTTTTGAACATGTATTTAAAGTCCATGGTTCTCTCAAAGATGGAAAGAAGAGTTATTGTGGCTAGGCTACCATGTCTGCAAAAGATGAAAGTCCATTGTTAATGTTTTTACAACAATTCCTTTTTTTTTCCATTTTTTTCTATCTCTCTTTTTTTCATATTTTCTCTTTCTCTTTTTTTTTAATATTTTCTCTTTCTTTTATTTTTTTGTCATTCCATCACCTTTCTTCTTTTTTTCTATTCTCGAGTGTGAATTGTGAAAGCTATTTAGAGGCAAAGATGGGGGGATTTGGGGGTATTGATCTAGCAAGACCAAAACCCACTTGAATCTTTAGTAGACATCTTAGTCTTTGATTTGAATTAACTCTTGTTATACCCCCACTACAAGGCTAGCACTAAAAGCATTATTTTAATTTGAAGTTTTTCAAGTTATAGTTGCAGACCTTACAATGTTTTTAGCTAGTGTAGGCAGAGCATTTAAGGGCTAAAAACAATTAGAACAAAGGTTGTAAGGGAGGTACAAAGTTAGGGCTGAAGGGAGAGTTTTGTTTTTATCTTGATGGGAGGTAAAATACAGAGTAATAGAACACTAAAGGTCCCCTCTCATTATGAAAGAAAAACCCTATAATTCTAAGGTTGAAGAAGAAACCAAATGACGCATTGTTATTTTCTTATTTAATTAGGTCTTGTAATTCTATTTAAACGATATCGTTTTAGACTATTCATTTTTTATCCTAGAATTTCAACCCCTTCTTGATTTTAGTTCCTAGCTTCACATGTTCTTAATTCAGCCCTAAATTAAACTATTACCTTTAAGATGCTTTCCATTATCACCCTTGATCCAATTTAATTTGGTCTTTATAATTTGATGTAATTTGTAGTATAGTTCTTAGATCCCTAATTAGTGTAATTTGGCCAAATTTATTTTCAATCTCAAATCTCTCTTCAATTACATCCTTGGTTAAGTTAATAAGACCATTTTAATGTCAATATCTTTTTTATTTTGATCATTGGACCTTTAATTCTTTTATTTTTGGTCAAATTAACTCTAAATATATATTTTTAATTAAGCTCCTGTTTAGATTAATAAGCCCCCATAATTTTTTACCTCTTTTTATTTTGGTCAATGGTCTTTTAATTTATTTATTTTTGGTCAAATTGACTCTAAATGTTAATTGTTTTTTCCAATTAAGCCCCTAATTGAATTAATAAAGACCTCAAAGTTATTTCTCACCTTTTTGTACCCACTCTAACCTAGTTCTTATTTTTTAAAAAAAAATCATTATTTATCTTATTTGATCCCTAATTTTATTTGTCTTTATTTTTTATTATTTTATGATTTTTTTTATTTTTATAATTTTTCAAAAGATGTCTTTTTTCAAAACTTTGTCCAATTTTATTTGCAAAAATACTTTGATGTAAAATTTTTAGTTTTGAAAGGGGTAAAAATTAGGTTATGACAACATCAAGTCTTCTTGTAATACTCATCAATGCTAGAATTAGAAATATTAATTTAAGTCCAATATTCATTGATGTCAGAGTCAAAAGTGTTGAGGTATCATAAGACAATTAAACCTCATTGAGACTTCTTCCATTAACCTTTCTTAGGACGGCTAGGTTTGAACCATTATTAAGGGTTTAACTCATTGTAATAAACTCATTATCACCTTGTAAATAAACCATTAATAGATTAGGCATAACAAACTATTAGTAATTCAATACAAGACCAGCAATACAGTGTACATCATGTAGGATGCTTTAGGGTGATAGTATCTTTCTTCTAGTGTAACTAGTTCCTTATCACAGATCTCTACAAACTAGTTATGGTTTCTAGTGATTATAGTACTAAGTGACGACTACTTTACAAAGATTAGACATTTCCCCCCTCTCAAAACATAAAAGACTCCATTTTCTCCATGTTTAACAAAAGAGTGTGGGTTGCCACAATGTCGAATGTGGTATTGGTGATAAAGAATGGAATGGTGGAAATGAAAATAAAAGTTCTATTCTTACTTTTTAGGTGTTTTGTAAAAGATAATGAAGTGAGAATGTTAATGACAACTAAAAAAATATAATTTAATATATCAACTACTTCTATACCATCACTACTCCATTTTCATTGATAGTGGCAATGTTTTTTTTTTATAAAAAGAAAATTATTATTGTTGATATTTTTTTTTGTTATTATTATTATTATTCACAAACCCTTCTTTTATGTCGAGCATGGTTATTATTATTTAAATATATTATTGCTACAACTATCATATCTTTCACTTCCTCCTTCTCTTCCACCATCATCAGAATCACCCTTATTATTTTTAATATTATCAACATAAATAAAAGCATTCTTGTAATCATCATTTCTTTTCATCTTAGAAACTAGGCATTAAAAATTTTAAATTTCATTCGTATTCCTTGTTATTATTCTAAACACATTATTAGAACTAAAACGTCATTATGATTCCTCTATTCCTATTTTGAGTCTTTCATTTTTTATAACTAAATAGTACTTAATGATCATGAATGTTACAATTTAGGATTTCGATAGAGAAGAATCTCTCATAATTATGTTGAAGTCGTTTTATTTCATTACAAAATACACATTGATGTTTGTATCATTGCTATTTGGGATTTCAAAAATCATTAAATATTTTGTCGTGCATTGAGGTATCATTTACTTAAAGTTCATTAAATTCGAATGCTTTAAGTTTTTCTCAAAATGAGAATATCTTGATTGTTATAGTTTATGATTTCATTACAAACATCTTTGAAAACTATGGCAAATGTCTTTTAGTTATAAATACACATTAATATTGTTGTAGGGAACATCTCACTTAGATGATGAGGATTGCTAGGATAAAAATATGAAAAAGAGGTTGTTATCTAGTTTTATAATAACTAAAAAGATTATAGGTAAGAGACTAGTTATGTCAAAGAAAAGATATTAAAATCACCCTAAGACATTCTACCTAAGATAAATTGCTCAGTATTTGTTTTTAATGATAAAAGGATACTTATTGTGCTTATATTAATAATTTGCCTAAAATGGTTTATGCATGTTTATCATTGATGATGAAAGGCTACTAGGACCTAAAACAATAATTTGAGATATGGGCCTGGAAATAAGACTCAATCCTTAGTTTTGGAATACGTACATTGGGCCTCAAAAGATGGTGAGTAATACATTAGGCTTTGGCCTAATTTTCCTGGCTATGTTTAAATAGAGCTTGGAGATCGTCAGTCACACTTAATTGGTTTTTGTGGGGTCAAGTTGACCCAACCTAGGTTCACTCACCATGAAAAAGGTGGTGTATCCTAACATGTGAGAATTCATAAACAAGCATTTGCACACATTAAAAAAATTTAAAAACCTATATTTACAAACAAAATTTTAAAGAATATTTATTGGTATATATTTTTTTATATAAAATTGAATGTTGTCACCTTAAAGGTCACTGCGCCAATAGAATGATGGTTTAATGTATGTTAGATATGTCAATCAAAAAGGTATTGCCAAAGAGCAACCTTCAACTCATATATCTAGATTTATTATACACACACACACTACATTCAATATCTTCCAACTTCCAAGAAATAGAACATATTTAAGGATCATACTATTCCTTTTGATTAGATAAAAATATACATAAATTAAAAAAATAAACAAAAAATATTTTTTTATATTTTTATATGAAAATAAAAGGCATCAATATCTGAGTGATAAGATATGTTTAAGACTCGTAGTATCACTAGGTTGATTCTTTGATAAAAGAAAAACAAACAAACAAATCCCTTTTTATATGAAAATAATCCTACCGTTTATTTTTTAAAGAAAAATTATTAAAATTCACACATAAAATTAATTATATCCATACACCAAATCAAGTGCATCCACACACAAAGTTAAATATTTTACAACTCATCCTCCCAACTCTATTATGGAGTATCAATTCTAACTTTATCACATCAAAAAATAATTTCATTTTGCCTTCATAACCCTGGGGTTGCTAGGCAATGCCACAAACCCCAACACTTAAATATTCATTCTTCAAAATAAATATAAAAAAAATGATAATACATTATAAATTATTCAAATAAACAAAAAAATCATTCAAGATTTGAAAACAACCTTTAGTAGATGTCGAGGTCGGGCGAAAGCTGCTATAACTAGACTAGAATAGTGGCGGTGCATGGATGTTATGGGTGAAATATGGCATGTGTGATTCACGCATCGATGAGTTAGAGCAGTGTGAGCCATTCGATTAAGTGCACCTTGTTGTCTTCTTCCTTTCTACATTGACAATGATGTCTACCGCCACTTGAGGAGAGGGATCAACATGGGGAAAGCTTCGAGTTTTCTCTCCCTTTTGTTGGCATGAGAAGGGTTGTTGCACGAGGTGGTTGTGTCATGTCTTCTTTTAATGGTGTGGTGGCACTAGTGGTAATCAATGGGTGTCTTATTCAGTGTTGTTTGGGGTTATACGTGGCGGTGATTGCTTGAAGAAATAAGACGGTATATTCATGTGGTGTGAAGAAAGAGAAAAAGTTTTTTCTTTGTTGGTTTTTTAATTATTTCTACTCTGCTCTTTCTTTGCTTGCTTTTTTTTTTTTTTTTGCATTTTTAGGTGAATTTAGTTCTTTTTCTCTTTTTGCTACTTTTTGGTTTCTCTCCAGTTTTTTTCTTTTTGTTTTTCCTTTATGTTTTTTTTTATAGCTCCTTCTCTGCTATATTTTTTTATCTCTTCTTCTTCCTTATCTCTTTACCCTACAGTTGATTGGAGAGGGGTCTGAATTTTCATGTTTATTTTAGTTTTTTTTACCTCCCTTGCCTATAATTTCATTCACTATTTATTGTTTTTGTGTTTTTTTTTTTTTTGAAAACCCGATTAAAAAACAAGAGGTCAAAAACATGTTATTAAAAATATTATATATCATTTTGTAACATTGATATCTAGCCCTAAGAGCCTGTTTAAAAGTGTGGTTGCGGTTGTTTTTCAAAGTGTTTTTCATGCCGAAATACATCAAAATAATATTTTTTTTCATTTTTTAAAAATTATTTTTGAAATCAGTTTATCAAAACGATCCAAAACATACAAAAAATTAATTTTTAACAAAAAAATTAATTTTTTAAAAAACACAGGTATAATCGTGTTCCCAAATGTAGCCTTAAGTTTGTCTTGATAAGTTAAAGGACCGAATTTTGTTACAAATAGTTTTGTTTAGATACAGAATATATTGTTTTGAAAAATTGCTATTTGGTATTTTGGATTCAATTTGTGAGATATATATATATGTGTATATATATATATATATATATATATATATATATATATATATTTGTTATATTAAGTTTATGAAAAATCATGATTATTATGATTTAGGCTTTTGTTAGTAAATCATTCAAAACTGTGATGAAACGGTCATGTTTTGCTATATAATACCATTAATTTATTATTCTTGTATTAATTTATATAATACCCATTAAATTAAATCAGATTGTTTTTTCTCAGAAAATGTTATACTATCAATGAGCATTTGTGGCGAATGATTTATGGTATCCACAGATATTAAACAATTGATTAAGCATGGAAAATAGCAGTTGACGCCTCAAATTGTATAAAAAAATTTATATAATTTGTTTTTTAAATATAACATTGCTCCAATTCTTTCGCCCATTCATACTGATACAACTAAATGAAGGACCCATCATAAATTCTGGTGCCCACATACAGGGACTTAATTGAATAAAACTTTAAATGCTATTATGTCAAAAAGGAAGAGGATTGAATTGTAAGTTCACCATCACCCAGTAAGAACATTTCAATTTTTTTCCAAATGCCCTTTATTTTTATTTTTTATTTTTGTAAAATCAAGTCATATTTTAAAAGTTTAAACCTAAAAAAACAAATAATAATAACCTGAAATATTATAATTCAAAATAATTCAATTAAAAAAGTTGATTTTGTTTTTCTTGAATTTCTATTCAAGATACGCCTGCTTAATATTGTGTTTATGATTATTTTTTAAATTGATTTTTAATTAAATATATATTAAAATAATATTTTAAAAAAACAATCTAAAAATATCAAAAAATTTAATTTAAAATTAAAAATATATATTTTTATTTAAAAATATTTTTAAAACATGAAAACAAATAAGATTTTATCTCATTACTCCTGCATCTTGTTGCAGACACAATCTCTACTTCTTTAGTCCGAAACAAAGGGGAAACATCGCTTTACATACAAGACTAACACTCAACAATGTCTCCTATGGTACCAATCCAACAACTCAACTCTCACCTACAGTACTTGGGAATAAAACCACAACCTTGTTCTGATCAACGGTGAAATAAATTTACAGCACAAACCAAAAGGTTACAATTTTACTTCTTAGATTGTATAAAAGCTTACATATTTCCTTTTAAATTAATGGTTGATATCAAGATTGATACCAAATTGTGCTGATAAGGAACCCTTGTAAGCATTTGATACAGCAACCACGGTTTCAGATAACTTGATTTTCGACTCTGAGATTTTGGACTCGATTTGTTCTTTGCATTTTGAGACTGAATCAACCAGAGCAAGAAGTTCAACGGCCTGCATCTGAATTTCTTCTTCACTTGTTTTGATTGCCTCCTGCAACTTTTGTTCGGCAGCCTTCATAGAAAACACAGGGCTTTAGCAGCTTTTAACCCTAAAATCTAAAGAAAATCATTCTGCCACCAGGTTTTTAAGCACTTCCCAGCAATACCAAAATCTTCGACTTTACTGTTAGAAGAAACAGGCGAGTCAAAAGGCCATACCTTTAAAATTTCTGCTGCTTCTCTTTCCAAAACATCCAAGTTATGAGCCTCTATCTGAACATCCTCTATGAGCTTTTTAGCTTCAGCTGCACATCTAGAAGTGTTGTCCTCTGTTTCTTTCCTTGACAAGTTCAACTGAGCTTCCATCTGAGAGAAATGATTTGTTCAGGATTAGGTGAATCTTATGATCCCTCCATTAAAAAGCAAGCCAGAGAAATCTATTAAATACATGAGATACATTAAATAAATGAAGCTGAGCTATGCAACCTACAAGCCATAATTCAAAATGGCAATTTCAACTCGGTTTCAAAAATCCTGAATTTCAATAGCTGAGCTAAATTGAACTGAATTCATAGAAGAAGCAAACCAAACTAAATGTGATTGGTTGGTTTGATTCCTTTCATGGTTTCTGTTTATGAGATTTTGGTATTTTTTTTAATGGTAGATCACCTTAAAAGCCTATTAAGTTCCCATTTTTGTTAAAAATATATGATACATTGATCTAAAATTAAAAGAAATACAGTTCACTTGGGTCAGTTCAGTTTTATTTCTTTGAAACCAAACTGAACTGAAATATTCTTTTGAAACCAAATAGGAACCTAAATAGAAAAACAGAAGCATGAAGTCGAGTAGGTTTCTTTTGAAAATTCGGTTTCAATAGAATGTTTCTTACCCCAACTTTTGCAATATTTAAACTGGTGTAGAACCACCAACAACAGAACCAATTCTCTGGAAGAACACTCAGTTTTATTTTTTTGTCAATATTCAACGTTACTTCAAGTCTAGGTGGAGTGCTTATCGGCACCAAAACAAATAAAATAGGAAAAAACTAATAACAGTACCGATCCAATAAGGAACCTAAATTCCTAATTCAACTACTAAATAATAAATACTAATGCTGCTACAGGTACTAAAAATCCAGAGTAATCATCCAATGTTGTAATTCTATATAGTCAAACAATAATTCCCATTGTTGTCCTTCTTCAGTCCCATCACATATGGATATCACTATTTTCTGAATTTGCGATAGCAACTTCATAGGAAAAGAGAACGTGCAATAAAAAAAAATGCAAAACACTGCCTTTGGATGAAATAAAGGAAGATAAATGATTTTACAGAGACCATGTTCTCAACTCTTAAGGTATCTAATAAAATATAAAAGATGCAAAAGCAAGCAACGATTTGCACAAATAGTGTTTGACCTGGATAAAGATACCCAACAAATACCATTTTGCTATTCCCAAAATATTCATATTCATTGTAAGAGAAACATGATGAAATAATGTATATAAGCACTCTAAATTATAGGGGAAAGTGAACAAAGCAGTATAAACACCCAAGGAGAACATCTATGGCAACACAATTCACCAATAGACTGGTTATGATTCCAATGAACACTTTACTTCTACCATCTTGAGATAAAATTTCCTACTTTGTTTCTCTTCTCAAATTCTATTAGATACTTTTCCTGGTGTAATTCAACTAGTATTTCCTGTAAAACAGGGTCACTTGCTCGGCCATTTTCTCAGTCATAGCCTCATAGGTGCAGCATCTTTGCCACTAACAACAAATGACAGTGGCTATTACTAATTTGTTGATGGAATAGTTGAAAATTTTGGATAAGATCACATGAAACAGAAATCTTTGACTGCAAAATAAAGAGATTACATGTATCATAAGTGCACCTAAAAAAAGAGCATAGAGAACAAAATCAAAAAGATGAGACCAGGGCCCTTACAATTATACACCTCAATGGAATCAAGGTCAATGTTGAACTAAATTATGCTGCAACAACTGGCCATTCACAAGCTACGTTTCCTCCATAGTGGGGTGGGGTCATAGAATGGAGAATTTGGGGACATTCCTAACATTCAAGGATTTTGCATGAAGTGGCTACTGCCAAGAAATCAAACCTGCACCTTGTGGTTGCAACACCAAGACTTCTACTAATGCCATGATTATGTGAAACTAAGGAAATTGTGGCAGTAAAAACTTTTCCTTTCAATGATATGTGAAAAGGAGCGAGAGCACAATAGAGAAATCCCATTTGAGAAAATGCACAAACCTGAAGTGTTAGTAAAAAAACAAGACAGCCTCCAACAGGACAGTTCCTTGGTAGAGTAATCACTAACCCGGGAACGCTTACTGAGGAGAGACCATCACACTCGTTTTGTAAAAAAAAAATATAGTGGTTTCAGATTTCAGTCTCATTGTAAGAATCATGCTACATGGACTCGGAAATAGGCATCAGATGTGTTGCTACATGACCAAGTGTCTACTTTTTCTCTCTTCAACAGATTTTCTAAGATGTTGTGCATCCAGTTAGGATAGCTTTGCGACTATCTTAATTTGCAAGAAAACTTCTCATTAATGAAGTGGGATCCAGGTATGTTAGCTCATGTCACATACCTTTAAACAATGGCTTTTTCATTGATACAGATAAGTCATCAATCACCAAAGTTTTCAGGGGGGAAGAGGGTAGAATTTGTTGTCTATAGTTGAAACCAAAAGTGCATAACTCCACTTGCATTAAGATTTAAGCATAATATACCACACAGGCATAGCATAAATTACACCCCAAACTGTAAAGACATAGTTCTAATGAACTTACTTCATCAATATGCGATTGAAGTGTGGAGGTACGATTTCTTTTTCCCTCAATCTTAGCAGCTAATTCTGATGACTGTTTTTGAAGCAAAATCAACTCTTCCAGTTTTGCCATAGAACTTCCCTTTACAGCAGCAGCAAAGGATTCAAGCGCAGGCTTAATTGTGGTTTTGTAGTCAAGCCCCATGATCTCAGAAGCTGTGGACCCATTGGCATTAGGCACATATTGATAGCCATTTCCAAGCTTTAACCTGCAACCGTCAACATGAAATCAGATGCAG
>Ga0325402_1000749_pt1 | contig 24380 bp, 16 predicted proteins | sample PopdelMetagenome_22_FD_207212 | JGI IMG/M metagenome (GOLD analysis project Ga0325402, IMG submission 207212) | Populus deltoides microbial communities from Bellville, Georgia, United States - Xylem-PdKOR-R3 | ecosystem: Host-associated > Plants > Phyllosphere > Stem > Wood/Secondary xylem...
CTGAATTTTTAACAACAGATTCCAAACACATAGCTCCTTATTATATATTGTTGAGTTGAATATTAGAGATGTCTAAGTTGATTTGTTCTTCACAAAATTATGATTGTTAGTTTTGTGTGATCCTTCAGAACGTTTTCTCTTTAATGTTGATGTATTGTAAGAATATGTTTTTATTGATGATTTATATTGTAGATCTTTGTTTTAACGATGAAAAAACACTTATGTACCCATTATTATTATTATTGACAATGAAAATTCTTAGATCGACTACTACGGTCTCGTAGTTTTTTCCCATATCAAGATTTTTCACATAAAAATATTGGTGTTGATTTGTTGTTATTGTGAATTTTATTATATTGATGCCTTTGCAATAGAGTGGTATCAAAGTTTAAAGGTGCATATTGATTTTCTTGTGCAATTAACATGAAAAAAAGAAAGATTTAGAAACTTTCATAACCCAATTCTTAAATCCTATTTTTTTTTTCAAAAAGTAGAAAAATTTCAAAATATTCTCTTTTCAATAAATTTACTGAATTTTAATCATTTCATTATTTTTTAATCAATTTTTTTATACATTTTTGTGTTTCAAATTAAGTTAGGAATAATTATAAATAAATAAATATAAAAGATATAAATTAAACAAAAGAAAAAACACAGAGTTAGGGATAAAATCAGACAAATAATTGAATTTGACAAGTGTAGGAGTGAGTGTAAGAAAACAAATCATGAATAATTTTGGGTATAATTTGGAACTCAATTGAAAAGTAATTAAGCATAAAAGATTTAATTTGACTTTAAGTAATTGGTTAAAATTTTATTAGGGGTGAAATTGAAGAGAAAAAGCGGGAATTAGGGTAAAATTGGTTAAAATTGTAAAATTATAAAAACCAGGATTAAATTGAAAAAAATCAAATTAGAGGATTTAATTAATTTAACTATAGAGACGAAATTAAAGAAGAAAAATGGGATTTAGGACAAATCTAAAAGGAACAATTTTAGAAACTAAGAATCAAATAAAAAAAAGCTGCGAAATTAAAGGTTCATTTAATTCATTTGAATATAAAAGACAATTTTATTTGAAGGAAAAGGTAACACGTGTGCAATTTCATTGCAAAGATGAGTTTCCAATGAGAGAATAACGTTGGCTTGATATGGAAAACATATAAACAAAAGCAAGGATAGTAGGCTCCTGGATCAATCGGAGATAAAATGCAAGTTTCTTTGAGATTGGTCACATATCCTTAATTGGAGACCTAAAAAAGATCAAAGTCATCTCATGTTAGACTTTAAAACTTGTGACTTGGTCATAAGTCCAATACTAACCCACATAAAGCAAACTTTAAAAATAGTAAAGTAAAATTTTAAATCATCAAAATAATAAGGGATGAAATTGAAAAAATACAATAAAAAAGATCAAAAACAAAAGAAATAACAATTAAAAGAATATGGATTAAATTTGATATAAAAATAATTTGAAATCAAATGTTGAAAGATGAAATTTTAAAAAAAATTTAATTAGAAAAAAATTTAAAATAAACAAATAACAATAAAAAAATAAGAATCAAATAACACCATTATATTTTAAAAAAAAATAAAATCTATTGAACCTAACAACCGCATCAAGATTAGGGTTTCTCTTTCGAAAACGATAGGTTTTTTTTTTAATCTCTCTAGTTTCTAGCTTTGAATAATAAGACAAAGAAAGATGGAATGATGGTTATATACCTGACATAAAACAATGTCGCTTGACACTGTTGAATTTTAAAATGGTCCTTGAAAATTAATGCCTTTTCAATGTTATTACTCCTTGAATTTTTAATTTTTTGAATGAGCCCTTAATTGGACCAAACAATTAAAACATTCCAATTGAGTCATTTGCCAGACTAAAGACAAGCTTTCAATATCTTAACTTTTCTTAAAACGGTCCATGAATTTCAAAATCCTTTTAATTGAAGTCAAATCATCTATAAGAACAAAAAATTATTTTCACCACTCTATATTTTTTTATTGAGAATTTTGCTTCATTTTGTTTTTTTGGATGTGCTTTCCATGTGGTCAATCCAAGCCTTATGACCACAATTATGAGTTTTGAAGGTTAAAATATGTTAATTTCGGTTTTTTTGAGGTCTTTTTTGAAAATTGATTTTTTTTTATATTTCATCCTTTAACATTTAATTTTTTACGAATTGATTTTCATGCTTTTTTTTCCTTTCCTTTCTATGGGGTTATTCCAATCATGTGCTCATGGTCGCGGGGTTAGTTTAATTTGTTTTTAGTTTTGCTATGCATCATTGAGTTGATTAATAGTTGGACTTCATAGTTTTATTCAACTCACCTTCATTACAACTTTGTTTTTACCTTTTATTGACACAAATAATCGTTTGATTAAGTAAAACATTTATTCTAAGAAATAAAGTTATTACACACAACTGAGTGTATGACCTATTTTATGAGATCAAATATCTTAATCTAAGTTATTTGTTGATCAAATATTAGTTTATTAATTAGATGCATGTAAAAGCATTTCAATTTATAATTTAGAATTTTTTAAATCTAAAAACGTGTTGAAAAAGCCTGTATATTCTTTTATTTACTGAAAAGAAAATATATTCAACTCATGACGAAGTGCGAGTCACATAGCTAATATGGTCTGATTATGTTCCATATATCAAAATAATTATTTTAATTGTAGATCTGGAAGTTTGGGTGGTAAAAGGGAGGCCACCATCGAGGTGGAAGGACAAGCCTTTGCATGAAGGCTTTATTGTTTGAAACTAAACAAAAAGATTCAGAGAACAAATCATCTTTCTAAAGAATAGAAAGAACCATATTATTGACCTATGCTAAGCGGATCATATCACTTTTAATGCAAAAAAAATATTTGGTGTTGCTAACGTGTTTTTTAGTAAAATATAATAATTATAAATTCAAAATGTGATCCATATTTGATAATATATGCAACAACCTCAAATTTTATATCAATTTAAATACTTCAAATGATTATATTTATGTAAATCAAGCCATTTTTGTTTTACGATAACCTTCCCTTACCTTAGCTCATACATTACGGTATAACATGTTATATTTGGAGAAAAAGTGTAAACAAAAATGCATTAAATGAAAGTATCCAATGGCTAAATGACCAAAAGTCTCCGATGGTTAAATCGGCTAGTCCATTTTGGAAAAACGATCTAATCATATCTAGGAACATATCTGCTCGTTTTAACAAACAGTCAGTGCATTTTCTAGAAATTCCAGAAAATTTCCAGCAAAGTCAAAATATTAACATACCAATAAAAACACTACTATCATTGCCAACACACAAAATATACATTATGCATGCACATTAACAATGCAAGTGGTCTTCTATTTAAAATAAGGGATTTATCCAATTTAACAATACATTATGCATGCACATTAACAATGCAAGGGATTTTTCCATTTAAAATAAGGGATTTATCCAATTTAACAAAATTTACAGCAAAGTCAAAACATTAACATACCAATAAAAACACTACTATCATTGCCAACACATAAAATATACATTGTGCATGCTCATTAACAATGCAAGGGGTTTTCCATTTAAAATAAGGGATTTATCCAATTTAACAAAATTTCGGTAAAGTCTCCCCTTCACAGGAGCCCTACCCAAAACTTTATCCATATTAATACATGTAGAACACAACAACAACAACTCAAATCACTTTCGACTCACATCAGCAATAATCAGGTAGCCTTAGGCATACCACCCAATCAATTTCATCAACTACAATTGTTCATGACATTTATACACATATAGAGGTTATATTATTTACATCACACACACACACACCATTCTTTTAATTTCTTACAACTTTATAATATCAAAACTTAACATAAACATTAAGTTAATTACATGCCATAAAATGGTAATTACAAAATTCCTCCTAATATAAAAGGATTAAGTAAAACGAGGGCATTGTAATAAGGTTGAGATTCTAGACGGAAAGATACTTATAAAACGTATAAATTATTTGAGATAAATATTAGCATAATATAAGATCAATATTCACTAGACAATAGAAGTAAGCACAACATCATTAGACCTTTTATATGCATATTTAAACCCTGTCTGGTTTCCAATTCATTTCATCCTCATCATTAAGCGGTAACCACCAATTCCTACATTATACATATTAGACTATGATTCTCATGAATACTTCAAGGTATCATTTTCTATATGTTCCTTAATCCATTTTAATTAATCAAAGTTTATACTTTAACTTAACTATTTTCATCAAATTGCATCAATACCCCTAACTCATGGTTTACATCAATTATGCCTTCATTTATTTATTCTGATAATTATAGCTCATGCTTTACATTAACCACATTTGTTGAGTCATTTCATTATCTTCAATATATGTTTTATATCAACCCTATAAATTACTTATAGTTCATGCTTTGACTCGAATATGAATTTATTAATCTCATTCAATACATTTAACTCTTAATTTTTGTTAAGGGTTCGTTAACCCTTTTTAATACACGTAACTTATATTTAACTGCGGTTATCGGTTTATCAACCTTGTTCAACACACTTGAATAATATTTAACTTAAGTTGTGGGTTTATTATTCCCATTTAATATATTTAACTCATACCTTATTTTGATTATGGTTTCATTACATCTTTCAATAATCGTGGCATATTTAAAGGCAACCTTATTCATTTAATCAATTTAATACTCTTAATTATGGAGTTATTTGACCAATCTCTTAATCATGACCCATGCTTTAAGAATTTCTAAATTCATCAATCCATTTCAACAATCATTAGAGCCTTTGTTTCTTTTTTTTTGGATTAAATGTAAGAAATTTTATAGATAAAAAGTTAGACTAACTTGAAAACCAGCAAGCCAAACATACACATTTACCATGCAGAGCTAACAGGAACAGGCTCCTATAAACCATAAGATAAAAGAAACCAGAAAGCAATACATCGGTTATCCTGGGAACCCAAAGACTACAGGTGCTAAGGATAACAAAGCAAAAGGCAAAACAAATAAGACTAGCATCAATGCAGGCTAAAATCTGGTATCCACCAGCACAAGCAACCAAACCCAGTGCAACATCCATTAACCTTCACGCAAGAGGAAGTGATCCTTTTCATGGAAATGGAAAATTATATAAAACAAGATTTGGAATCTCCTGAAAACTACATCAACACCTCTGGTTTTCCCTTCAAAGATCCACCTGTTTCTTTCCTCTCATAAGAGATACACCGTGATGCCTAAGGAAACTCTTCTCATACGAGCCTCCATACCTTTCTTCTTAGGATGCAACCCATGAAGAGCACTGTTCAAAGACATCATTCTCCTGCCTATCCACAACTAGGATTTTATCTTAACCCACAGATGACACAACTAGTCACATATAAAGAATAAATGGCTATGGGACTCCTCCTCGTGTCTACAAAAAACACAAGAGGGATCAATGGGGAGGAACCTTAATTTGTCGCGACTTCGAAGCTTTCCTAAGACAGCCAACCATAGGATGAAGCTGTATTTAGGTAGAGACCACTATTCCCAAACCACTCTATCCCATGAAATAGGGTAACCTACCGGCCTAAAGAAATTATATGCATGGGCTAGCAAGGGACCTTCACTAGTAGACCAGTTGCTCATTAAGGTTAAGCTCTCTTTTGGGTTTCTATAGTGCTGAAAGGATAAGGTCCCTGACATAAATGATAGACTTCCATAGTAGGGAGGAAGAATGGTGAGCAGTAACAGTCTAGATGGTGCCACTGCTCAAGTAGAAATGGTGCACCCAACGAATCCAAACAGAATCTGTTTTGAGATGAATATTCCAAAACTGCTTGGTAAAGAAACTTATGTTACGAGCTTTGAGATAAAAAAGGCCAAGGCCTCCTTCTGCCTTAGGCATGCATATAGACTTCCAAGCAACTAGAACAGAGTTACTCTTCCTGACATCACTAGTCCATAGAAAATTCCTGCAAACACTAATTATTTTCCTGACCACAATATCTGGCATGAGAAAAATATTTAACCAGAAGTGAACCTTCCAAAAAAGAACAGACCAAAGAAGCTCCAAACGCCCAGCATATGTGAGATGTTTGCCAATCCAACCTTGGACTGACAGTTCCAAATCTTGTAGAAGCAGTGAGAATTGGTTGACTAGCAACCTATGAGGACTCAAAGGAACTCCAAGGTAGGTGAAAGGAAAACTGCCCTCTTAGAAGCCAGATGCAAAAAGAATGGATTGCTTAAGAGCTTTACTAACTCCCCTAAAGAAGATGGATGACTTTTGTGGATTGATGTCCAAACCTGATGTCTGGCCAAATAATGTGAGCTGTTGAAAGATGCAATGAACTGAAGAGAAGTCACCACGAGAAAGGAGTAAGATATCATCTGCAAAAGCAAGGTGAGTAATGCCCTGAATACCGCACTTTGGATGAAAATGAAACCCCACTTGCTGGGAGGCCAACTTGAGCATCCTGGAGAAATATTCCATACAATAAATAAAAAGATAAGGAGACAAGGGGTCTCCTTGCCTAACTCCACTTTTCCCTTGGAAGAACCCATGGATGTCGCCATTCACTGCAACAGAGAAAGAAGCTGTGGAGACACACTACATAACAAGGAGAACAAAGTTATCAGGAAAGCTACGATGCCGAAGAAGGTTTTCCAAGAATTCCCATTGGACAGAGTTAAAAGCCTTTCTAAAATTGACTTTTAGCAAACTTTGGGGAGACAAACGCTTCCTGCCATATTGTCTGAGGAGCTCCTAGACAAGGTTAATGTTGTCACTCATAAGCCTGCCACCCCAAAAAGCATTCTGAATGGGACTAACAATGTCCGATAAAACCTGAGCTAGACGACCAGTTAAGATATTTGCAATCACCTTATAAATCAGATTGCAACACGAGATTGGCCTGAAATTAGATGTAGAAGAAACATTAGCTGATTTGAGGACCAAAGAAATAATGGAATGGTTAACTTGCTTTAGCAGCCTGCCAGAATGGAAGAAATCCTGAATAGCTGTGCATAAATCCTCCCCCACAACATTCCAAGCTTGCTTGAAGAAGAAGGAAGAGTAACCATCAGGCCCAGGAGCTTTGTCATTCCCAATACCGAAGACCGCCTTCCGAATGTCCTCATATGAAACTGGAGAAAGAAGGAGGCCATGAGAATTGGAAGAAAGGTAGGGACCATAACGAATAACTGCACTGTCAAGAGGAATGGTGGCCTTGGAAGTGCCAAGTAGCTGTTGATAATAATGCACAAATTCAGCTCCCACTTCCTTAAGGAGTTGCTAAGACGACCATGACGACACATAATGACAGGAATAAAATTTCTCCTATGATTCTGACCCCTGAGAGCATGAAAAAACCTGGAGCCTTTGTCACTATCTTTAAGAGCTTTGCATTTAATTTTTTGACTAAATAACTATTTTTCTGCAAATTTCAGGTTGGATAATTTGGAACGATGAAGCCTGTCCCGCTCAACTATGAGCTGATTATCCATGTCTTGTTGCAGAATAGATTGATAAAACTCAAACTCAGGTTCAAGCCGCAACACCCGCTCTAAGATATGGCTGAAGTGAAGACAATTTAACTCATTTAGATGCCCTTTTAAGAGTTTAAGCCGCCGACAGAGGATGTATATAGGAGTGCCATACACAGCAGGAGACCAATTATTAGAGATAACCTCCAAAAACTGATCATTTAGAGCCCATATGTTAAAGAATTTAAAGTTGCGCTTGCCCTGCACAAACTGGTCCAGACGAACTTCTGCAGGAGAGTGGTCTGTAAAAGCACCAGGAGTACCAAAGTGAACATAGGTCAGGTGCTGCAAAGAACATGAAGGATTGATTAAAACCCTATCAAGCTTGCTCCAAATAGTACCATTACTCCAGCTAAAATGACAGCCAATATAGTTGACACCATGGAGGCCAAGATCGAAACAACATTCTTAAAAGTCTGAGATTTGATAAGAGGAAACATCTTCACCATTATGCTTGTCTGTTGAGGAAAGCATAAAATTAAAATCACCAAGAACCATCTAGGGGCAGTTGGGATTCCATCACCTCAAGTCCCTCCACAGAGACCTTCTTACAAAGATAGTATTGAAACCATATACAAAAGTGAATATGAAACTATACTGGGAGATCAAACTATGAACAAAAAGGTGGAGAGTTTGCACAGAGGAAGCAATCAGATCCACATTGATTGTAGTGGATTCTAAAAAACTACAATTCTAGCATTATTTACCGCATTAACATTTGTAAAATACTTCTATTGCCTGAATCGAAATCTGTGCATACTGGCAACTCTAGAGGAAATCAATTTGGTTTCAAGTAAACCACAAACATCGATCCTGTATTTCTTCATGAGGCCAACAACCTCATGTTGTTTTAGGGGATTATTTAAACTCCTGATATTCCAACTGTAGATGATTATGGGGTTAAAGGAAAAGGGGAAGCCCTTCCACTACCATCACGGTTTCTCTGGGGATTACTTCTTGCTCTACTTTTGGCAATATCTCCCAAAAGAGGAACTTCTGAAGGGTTTCCAGTAAGAACTTTTCTCGCGGACTAGTTGCTACAGTGCCAGCAGGGGAGATGTCCTGAATCTCTCTTGCACATACTGGGGGAGAAAGAGTTTTATAAGGGATTCACATCTGACACATCCTCAACTATAACCACCTCCTTCCCCTTGGTATTACAATAAGGTTGCTTACTTGCCTTTTTTTTAGACTCTACCGTAATCCAACCATCAGGAACAGCACTAGGAGCTTCACGTATTGGATCCACAACAGGAGCTATTAAGGGAACCTTATCTTGTGAGGCCTGACCCTGCTCCTTTGATAGTGTAGAAGGAGTAAACCCCTGTGGTTTAAGTAGTGGTCCCAATCTGCTGAAAATACTACCTTTATCTGCTAACACAACCTGAGTCTGAGGATGGTTGCCACTCTCTTTTTGGGTACCAGCTGCAGCTTTAGGGCAGAGGAGACGAGACTAGCCAAGGACATGACAAAAGTTACAGAACTTCGACAGAGTTTCATAAACAACCTTTTGATAAAGAGTAGGACCAGAAGGAAGAGACACCTCAATTGAGTGTCTAAGCTCCTTACGAAGATCGATTTTGATCAACACCCTTGTATAGGACAAACATGAAAGATTCGAAGTAAGTTGATCATACTGAATGGGTTTTCCCAGAACACTAGCAATCTTTGATAAACAGGGGGGGTGACCAACAACACAGGGGAAGGTTGGAAAATTTCACACAAACTAGGACTCTTGACATGTCATGACCCGAATCCTGGGTCCATTACCGGCAACACATGAGCGGTGTCAGAATGACACCCTACCTATGCTAAGCCTCAGAACAAACATATCAAAAGAACAATTTATTCAAAAATATGCAGCATTTCAAAATTTTCAAAAATACTATATTATTCAAAACTAATGAAACCAAATGATAGTTCAAAACTTCTCATCAGTAATTAAAACAAAGACAATATTTTATAATACTCATTATATTGTCAAAATCCAAACATAATTAAAGCATAGTAATAGTGGAGCGTCTAAGACATCGAATCAGAACTAAAAAGAAAACCTCGCAAAACAAGCAAGACATACTGACCAAAATTGAAGAAGCAGGAACACTCAACAAGTCCACATGCTAACAGAAACTAAGAACCTGAAATAATATTAAGAATGAGGGGCGAGTTCAACCAACTCAGTGAGGGAATAACATTTAATATACATTTTAGATATTAATAGTTTGCAAGACGATTTATCTTGATATACATATACATATACATATACATATACATACTAAACATATTATCATAAAGTAGTGGAATACATGTCAGAGATCAGATGACACCCGAAGGTGACCAGATGACACCTGAAGATGACCACTGTGGGATGATCGGTCGCCATAGGCTGATGCCTCTCTCACCAGCTAGGTATACATAATACTATGTGCATATAGGCTAACTACTCTCCGTTAGCATGAAGTTACTGACAAGTCCTATATCAAGGCATAATAGGTGTTCACATAATCCTCAAAGAAATATATATCATATTGAATAGAATTTAGCTCGACAGAATGCGAGTGCAATTTAAGAATAAATGAGTACTCGAAAATAAAGTAACATATATAAATATTCAAGAAATTAACTACCCGTACTCATCGTATAATCAACATACATATTTATTTATATTATATACATATTAAATATTATCCCACTCACCCGAAAAAATATAGAACTAAGAAGAATGTCATTGAAAGACCTGAAAATCCTATTGAGGATCGTTAGGAGAACCTACAACAAATATATAAAATATACTAAAAAAAACTCAAAACAACACAAATAATAGATTCCAATGCATAAAAAAAACCAGGTTTAGTCTCCTAGGTTTAGGGACTAAAACGATAATTTTCCAAAACAGGGACCAAAACATAATTTCACCAAAATTGGAGGACCAAACTGTAAATACATAACCATACTGAAATTCCACCTATAAACCATCCTCAATTCTGTATAGAACAAACCAGGGACCGAACTGTAATTTTTATAAAGTTTAGGGACTAAAATGTAAATTCCTAAAATTGAGGGACCAAACTGAAAATATTCAAATCAATTATCAAAATGAGATTCATCATCCTTAACCTCATAATAACACTGTCCAGAATCTCAAAATTCATTTAGCGGTCAAATTGTAATTTTTCCAAAGTTTAGGGACTAAACTGAAATTTTCATAAATCAAGGACCAAAATAAAATTTGGTCATCTTCAACCTCAAGACCATTCTGTCCAGATTTTCCAGCAAGGTAAAAATGAATTTCTTAACCCCATAAGAATTAATTTAAACAAATCAACTCACAAATTCTTATTTCTAACAACATACTAATTAATCACCTAATATTAAACCTTTAATAATCATAAATCAATCTTAACAACATAAACTTCTAATCCTTATAAACCCCAATCTCTTCTTTAATCATTTCATAAACAAACTATAATCGAAAGTAATATGAAAGAGAACCACTTACTTGCTACTTCCACTTTTCTTGAACCAAAAACTCAAGATCAAAAACTAAAATATTTGGTTTGAGGAGGGAAGGGTCACGGTGGCCACAAGAATTAGAACAGAGAAAAGTAACTCTCTTACAACTTTTCCTTATATACCTAGGTTAACTTAGGTTGGGTTTGAGCTGACTTGGGTTTAGGTTTGGGCCAAAAGTTTGGGTCTTACATGACATCTCCTCACATGAGAAATCAAAATTTTTTGTCATTGGCCGCAGAATGAGAGGTCTTCCATATACAAGGTAAGGGCCTCCCTAGAGAATAACAAGCTTGTCCTCCTTAGATTTAAATCTGTAGACCAGGCACCTAGAGTCATGAGTAGTAAGGGGGGCCTCACACTTCTAGACATTAGAAATAATACTGTTCAGAGCCCTATAGCCGGGGATTTTGCCAGAGACATACCCCATAACACAGAAGTTCCAGACATCAAACTTAGGTTGAAAGTCCTCAGGCGAGATGGCACAAGTTTTAGTGAGGTGGTTAAGTGAGAAATTTTAAAGCTTTGTACAAGAGACAATTGATCTATTAGAAGAGAAGAGGTCCCGCCATTTACTACTACTCAGAGTAGAAAAAATAAGGTTACCTGCTACAACGGATGTGATGGGTGCTCGACCATCAGAAGGAGAAAGAGGAGACACTATATCAGCATAAGGAGGAATCAAGGTGGGAGATTTGGGGGAGCCATCACAATCTTCATCCGAGAAATTAAAATTTAGCTGTTCCTCTTCTAGGAGCTCCTCATCATCTGAGCAGTCTTCAACTAGGACCTTATCCAAAGGCTTAGAGCTGGAAGCAAACTCAGGAACAGGTGAGAGAGCACAAGGGGCGCTCTTCACTGGCTTTTGATGAAGGCATATGGGGAAGATTAGAAGGGGATTCATGAAGAACAACACTAGTTTGGGCAGCAGGAGCAACTTGAGAGCTAAAACAACAAATCCATTATGGCCACGACCATCAGAAACTAATAAAGATCATGTAAGATGTCTTTTCCACATGCTACTGTAGCAATAACTTTTCTCTTATTTCTGGCCATTTGAAATGAAGAATGGGTGGGAAAGGAGAAACAAAGGGGAAGCGGGGAAAAGATGGAAATCAGTAGAGGAGGGGAGGGAATAGAGAAGAGATTAAAACAAAATTGGGAAGAAAAAAGAAGCCAAGAGATGATCAAACTCAAGAATCCGCTAACAAACACAAGGGAATCATCTCTATGGGGGAGGAGAGCATCTCTCTCTAGATTCTCTCTCCGACTAAGAGCTATTTCTTGGCCCATGTTTCCTTTTAATCATATTTGTTGTTGCTTTTCGGTACTCGTAATCTTACTTTATGTCAACTATGTATTTTTTTGATATAATATGATGTTTGTGGTTAGTGCTTGCATCAACCCTACACTTATTTATAATTTTGTTTTGTTTATAGTCCATGTTATACATCAACCATGTTTATCGACTCATTTCAGTAGTCTTGATGTCATGTTTACATTCCCAAAAGTGAAGCACTGGTACTTGGGCTCCCAAAAATACATTAAGGATGTAATTGGTGAATTCTGCATGGACACCTTTGTGATTTCCATTAATTTTCCATATTTCTTCAAAAACTTATCCTTACGAATGCTTTTCATATGTGAGATGAGCTTCTTCAAGTCATTTTCAATGCAACTCACATTTCTGATGGGTAGCAATTTACTATCATTTAGTCTCAGACAATCCTCTTCTAACAGTTGTAAAGATTTAGAATCTAACCCATATTTAATAGAGTTCATCTCTTTAATGGTGGCCATTTTATCAGCTTTAAGTCCTGTAATACAAGATGCTTTTTAGGGTTAGCATGTCTTAATGCAACAATGTTTAATTGTGGAACATACATTCTACATGTAAGTTCTATGTTTTTTTACGTGAGACATTAAGATAAGCACTATCTAGTCTCAAAAGAGTCTCTTGCTGTCATAGTGATTACTCCCGTGAAAGTAATATGGGGGCTCAGTAGGTAGTGAGATGATACATATACCAATCACTACTAGTCCAAGCACTCGACAAAGAGTTAAATGGTTTCATGAACTTAAACCCTAATTAAAAGTCATAGGGTAAACCGTTACTCCCCTACCTAACCTAAGTTTCCATGTATATGCATTCCAAAGTGATATATAATAAATAGACTAGTGATGCATGATGACATTCATCCATATCCAACTTACATGTACGAGTAGAATGAAACATGCTAAAATGTAAATAAGTAAAAAAAAAGGAAGCCAAATAAAAAAAAAATTAAACACATCACATTACATAAAATACAAAGCCTAGTCCAATACTGTAAAAAATAGAACTCTCTAGTAGAGTCGCCATTCTTTTACATGCGGCATGGCAGGATGTTGGGGTCAAGGAGTCGCCACCTAGTTGTTTGGTTTAGGGTCACTAGAAGACTTAAATGGACAGTTCTTATCATAAATTTTAAGATAAATGACTGATTGTGGTTAGAGAAGGTATTTCCACCCTTAGCGCATTTTACCTAGCGCACTTTACCTAAGGTAAACTTCATTGTGTGGTCTTGATGTGGTTTAAAAGTGTTGATGAGTTTCTAGCCAGTGGTTTGTCTATAGTTAAAAACAAAGATTTACGTTCATGAACAAAATTGGCATTTCAAATTTGTTATGGGCTTGTATGCCTAGATAAATCTTTATAGGAAGAATTTATGTAGGTGCCTTGTAAACACAAAAAAAAGCAAAATGACTTCACCATCGTTGTCGATTTCTGAATCGATAGCGACACAGTGTTGGCTGCCGATTTCTGAATCCGTAGCAGCACTGTAAAACCCAGCAAAAACTTAGTGTTAGATTGGCCTATCTTAGGGGAGAATTGGAATAGGAACCAGTCTAGGATAACTCAAAAAAGGGATAGGAACCAGAGATATCCAGCACCCAAACACACCCCTCTCATTTAAGAGGGGGTATAAATGTAAGGAGAGAAGGAAGGTGACCTTTCCTCTTCCCCAAATGAGTGGCCATCTGCATGCAGTAGGTCCTCTACCTCTTTCCCAAGGCAAAACCGGCCAGCTGCATGCAATAGACCCTCTCCCTTTTCCCAAAGAGAAGACTGAAACTAACCAGCTACATGCAGATCTCCTAGGGTGCTACGTAAGAAGAGAGCTAGATGAAAAGAGAAGTGACTGAAAACATGGTGGAAGTTGAAGCCTAGACCTTCCTCCAAAACCGGCAGCAGCTATGGCTACAACACACACATCCCTCCTTCAAGCAGAAAACCAAACCCAACCAGCCTGCATGCTACTTTCCCTGAGTGTGGAGTGAGAAGTGAGTAAGAAGAAGTAGACAAAACAAAAAACCTAGGAGAAAGAGGAGCCTAGAGGCCGGCTAGACAATAAGAGAGGGAAGGAAGAAGACCAAAAAGGAGAGGGAGAGCAGGCCACCGTAACCTGCATTGAACTTGTTAAATTCATGAGGTATGAACCACTTTTGGTCCTTAGTCTTTTGTTTCCTTCAATTACAATAGATTTTAATTCAAATAAACCCTTGAAAAATTCATTTTGTCTAATTAAAACATGAAAAAGTTTCATCCAATCAACTTCTAAAATATATTCTTGGATTTTCTTGTTATATGATGTTTTTTGGAAGAATTTTGATATTTTTTAAAAACAAATTAGAGGTAACAATTGAGTTATAACCAGGATGATTTCATAGCATATTAGGAGACAAACTGATAATGAATCTAACTAGGGCAGCAAGCTTAGGTTTTTGTCATAACCTAACAACATGTCACAATTGTCAATTGAGTCTAGTTCTTGGAACAATGATTATACTACACATATCCAACTTGTGTCCATCCATCAAAATATTATAGGTACTTCTATGGCAAGACAAAATCAGAAGGCAAAAAAGGCCATATTTGTTCTCATTTGCTAGTGTACCAAGGCCCAATCTTCAAGATTTTATCTAAGGCAAGATCATTGAGGAATGCCAAGCTTCAAAGAATTTGTGCAAGTGTTAATAGAGCTATTACTTGTGATAATCCAGATAAGGTGATGAGATTGTTTCAAAATTCAGTCTATTGCTTACAGCCCACGGGTGATTTATACACCAGGCGATTGATATTTGATTCCATTTTGGCAGGGTGCATTCTAGTTCTTTTTCCAACCGGGCACAACTTATGCACAATATAAATGGCATTTTCCATAGAAATATATCAAATGTTCCGTGTATATGCCAGTGAAAGTTGTTAAAGATTGGAAAGCTTGCTCTGAATTCTGGAGGAAAGAGTAATATCCAGGAGGGAGGAGGTCATAAGTCCCATTCCAAGGATAATATGTGTAGATCCTAGATCCAAATTGAAGACCTTTGAAGATGCATTTTGATGAAGTCGTGAGTATGTCCTGGGTAATAATTGACCTGTAAAGTAAATCCCCTGTTGGTGTAGGGGGCTCTCTAATGCTTTTATAAATTCAAGGAGTTAAGTGTGCATAGTCCAAGTCTCCAACCTAGAACTTCTTAGCTGGTGACTGGGTGTATAAAGACGCCCACTCCTTGAATTGACCTCATGGAAAATAAAAATATTTTCCTAGAAAGGTAATATTATCCTTACAATCAATATATTTTCAGATCAAAATTTTTAAAGAAGTTTTTTCCATCTCACAGAACAAACTCTTTCAAAAGACAAATCATCACTTTCACTCAAAATTCAAGAGAAACATTTTACCAATGTTGGGATAGATATCGAGACTTACTTAATACTCGCCCTCATCATGGTTTTGAAACATGGAGATTGGTTTCATATTTTTATGAAGGGTTAATTCCTAGAGATAGACAAATGGTTGAATTGATGTGCAATTGAACTTTTGAGGATAAAAACCTTAATGAAGCAATGAAGTACCTAGACTTGCTAGCTGAAAATGCGCAAAATTGGGACACTACAGGAACTTATGAGGTATCAAATAAAACCCAACCTCATACATCTAATGGAGGTATGTACAACCTTAGAGAAGATCATGACCTCCAAGCCAAGTTTACATCTTTAGCTAAAAAATTCGAGGCACTAGAATTAAAAAAGAGTGGTCAACTAAAATCTGTTCAAGACATTGTGTGTCAAATCTGTGAAACCAATGAACATTTAACCAATGACTGCCCAACTTTGCCTTCTTTTAAGGAATGTCTCTATGAACAAGCTCACGCTTTAAACAGTTTCCAAATGCCCAATCATAACCCATACTCGCAAACATACAACCCTGGTTGGAGAAATCACCCAAATTTCAATTGGAAGAGTGATAACAATAATGCACAAACTTCATAGCTACCGTTTCAAGCACACCATAATTTCCAAAATTCTCATGGATATGCACCTCCTTATGCTTCACCTCTTAGATGAAATCTTGAGGAAATATTGCATGTATTCATTAAAAAGCAGGAGACAATTAACACTCAACTTGCTCAAAGCATGACAGATTTTAAAGATACTCTTGCAAAATTGACATCTGCTCTCCGTTTTCAAAAGAAAGGTAAGTTTCCATCTTAACCACAGCAAAATCCAAAGGGGCAATACAATGCAAATACAAGTAGTTCTGGAAGCCAACACATGGATCAAGCCAAATCAGTCATCACTCTTCGCAATGGTAAGGTTATTGAAAAACCCATTCTTGAACCTTGTGAGAAAGATGATGAGTCAATCTCTGAGCGTAAGGAAGGGGTTGAATCTGAACATTGTAAAGAAAAGACTGATTCTTCGCCAGCAGTTCCATTTCCTCATGCCATAACCAAACAAAGAAAAGTCAATCACAACTCTGAAATCTTTAAAACTTTCAAACAGGTAAGGATCAATATACCTTTGCTGGATGCTATTAAACAGTTCCTTCTTATGCTAAATTTTTAAAAGATCAGTGCACTGTGAAGAGAAAACTAAATGTGAAAAAGAAAGCTTTTTTTGCCGAACAAGTAAGTGCCATTCTTCAGAACAATAATGCTTTGAAATATAAAGACCCTGGCTGTCCTACAATTTCATGCTTTATTGAAGAACATAAAATTGAAAGAGCTTTACTTGATCTTGGGGCTAGTGTGAATTTACTTCCATATTCAGTTTTTCAAAGTCTCAATCTAGGTGAGTTAAAACCAACTTTTGTAACTCTTTTACTTGCCGATAGATCTGTAAAAGTGAATAGAGGAATAGTTGAAGATGTGTTAGTACAAGTTGATAAATTCATTTATCTTGTGGATTTTATTGTTTTGGATACACAACTTGTTGAAGCATGTAATTCATTTCCTGTTATTTTAGGATGTCCGTTTCTTGCAACTTCTAATGCATTGATTAATTATAAGAATGGACTGATGAAGCTATCTTTTGGAAACATGACATTGGAGATGAATATTTTCAACATTTGCAAGCAACTTGGAGATGATAATGATATACAAGAAGTGGACTTTACTGAAAAATTAGTTCATGATCAATTTCAAACCACTTCCAGTGAAATTGAGATTGATGAATCTGATGATTTGCAAATGGTTTATTTTCAGGAAGAATCAAAGGCAAATAGTTGGAGACAAAAAAATTAAGGAATTGCCACCATGATCAATTGAGTTCATACCTTCAAGTGTTCAACCACCAAAACCTGATTTGAAGCCGTTACCATTCAATCTCAAATACTCATTTTTGGGAGAAAATGAAACTTTTCCGGTAATAATCTCTTCAAAACTTAATGCACATCAAGAAGGTAAGTTATTACAAACTTTAAAAATGCACAAAAATGCATTAGGATGGACCATAGATGACATAAAAGGAATTAGTCTTTTGATTTGCACACACAGGATCTATTTAGAGGAAAATGCTGAACCCTCTAGAGAAATGCAACGAAGGCTTAATCCTAATATGAAAAAAGTAGTGAAAAATGAAGTCATTAAGCTTCTAGATAATGGAATCATTTATCTTATTTTTGACAGCAAATGGGTAAGTCCTACCCAAGTTGTACCCAAGAAGTTTGGAGTCACTGTGATAACAAATGAGAAAAATGAGTTAATTCCAACTAGGACTATTACTGGTTAACGCATGTGCATTGACTATAGGAAACTAAATTCAATGACTAGAAAAGATTATTTTCCTTTACCTTTCATGGATCAAATACTAGAAAGAGTTGCAGGTCATGAATTTTATTGTTTCCTAGATGGCTATTCAGGTTACAACCAAATTGAAATTGCATTGGAAGATCAAGAGAAGGCTACTTTCACATATCTATTTGATACTTTTGCATATCGAAGGATGCCTTTTGGATTATGTAATGCACCAGCCACGTTTCAAAGATGCACGCTCAGTATATTTAGTGATATGGTTGAACGTTTTCTTGAAATTTTTATGGATGATTTTTCTGTTTTTAGTGATTCATTTGATGATTGTTTCACTAACTTAGAAAAGGTTTTGAGCAGGTGTGAAGAGAAGAATGTTGTACTGAATTGGGAAAAATGTCACTTTATGGTAACAAACAGCATTGTACTTGGTCACATTGTTTCATCGAAAGGAATTGAGGTTGACAAATCTAAAATCGAGTTAATTGCTAACTTGCCAACACCAAAATCTGTTAAAGATGTTAGATCATTCTGAGGACATGCTAGTTTTTATAGAAGGTTCATCAAAGATTTTAGTGTAATATCTAAGCCCTTGAGTAACCTTCTAACAAAGGATAATATTTTTGAATGGATTGAACATTGTGAAGAAGCCTTTGTTAAACTTAAAAACTTGCTTACTTCTGCTCCTGTCATTCAACCTTCTGATTGGTCATTATCTTTTGAAATAATATGTGACGCTAGTAATTATGCCGTGGGTGCTGTCTTGGGAAAAAGAAAAAATAAGAAACCTTATGTGATTTATTATGCAAGTAAAACTTTAAATAATGCTCAAATGAATTACACCACACCAAAAAACATTACTTGCACTAGTATTTGCATGTGAAAAATTCAGGTCTTATCTTGTTGGCTCACCTGTTGTTGTTTTTAGTGATCATGCAACATTGAAATATCTTCTTTCTAAGAAAGATTTTAAGGCTAGATTGGTGCAGTGGATTTTGTTACTTCAAGAATTTGATATCACAATTAAAGACAATAAAGGCACCGAAAATGTTGTTGCAGATCATTTGTCAAGATTGACAACAGATTCGAGATCTGACATCACACCAATCGATGACTACTTTCTTGATGAATCTTTATTTTCTGTCTCTTCAATGCCTTGGTTTGCTAATATTGTCAATTTTCTGGTTTTAGGACAATTGCCAGCTCATTGGAGTACCCAAGATAAAAGAAAGTTCTTGAACGAAGTGAAGAACTTTTATTGGAATGACCCTTATTTATTCAAATATTGTCTTGATCAAATATTTCAAAGATGCATTCTAGACAATGAGGTAAGTAGTGTCATTAAATTTTGTCATTCTGAGGCATGTGGGGGTCATTTCTCATCAAGAAAGACCACTGCAAAAATCTTACAAAGTGGATTTTACTGGCCCACCATTTTCAAGGACTCACATGCATTCTGCAAGACTTGTGAAAATTGTCAAAAGTTGGGATCTATTTCAAAACATCATATGATGCCTTTAAATCCTATTCTTGTCATTGAGATCTTTGACTGTTGGGGTATAGATTTCATGGGTCCATTTCCTCCATCATTTGGTTTCTTGTACATATTAGTCACAGTAGATTATGTTTCAAAATGGATAGAGGCAATTCCAAGTCGAAACAATGACCACAAAACAGTAATAAAGTTCTTGAAAGAAAATATTTTGAGTCGATTTGGAATCCCTCGAGCCATGATAAGTGATGGTGGAACACATTTCTGCAACAAGCCATTTGAGTCTTTAATGAAGAAATATGGAATCACACACAAAGTTGCCACCCCTTATCACCCTCAGACAAGTGGACAAGTAGAGCTTGCTAATAGGGAGATCAAACAAATCTTGGAGAAAACAGTGAACCCTAATAGGAAAGACTGGTCTTTAAGACTTAATGATGCACTTTGGGCTTATCGAACTGCTTATAAAACATCATTAGGTATGTCACCTTATAGACTAGTCTATGGAAAACCTTGTCACTTGCCTGTGGAACTTGAACATAAAGCTTATTGGGCTATTAAAGCTTTCAATTCAAACCTTGATGATGCCAGTCAGCTGCGTAAGTTACAAATAAATGAGCTTGAGGAAATAAGAAATGATGCATATGAGAATTCAAAAATTCATAAAGCAAGAATCAAAGAATTTCATGACAAGAGAATCTTGAGAAAAACATTTGATGTTGGTCAAAAAATCTTGCTTTATAACTCTCGACTCCATTTATTTCCTGGAAAACTAAGATCAAGATGGAGTGGTCCTTTTATTGTGAAACATGTGTATCCATATGGGACCTGCAATATCAAGAATCCAAAGAATGATAATGTTTTCATGGTAAATGGAAATCGTTTGAAAGCTTATTTTGATAATTTTTCAGTTGAAAATGACTCTATTAAATTAAGTGATCTTGTATATAAAGATTGATTCTATGGAATTCCTGAAGATATTCACTGGCTGATTGAAGCAAAGGTCCGATTATCAGGTGAGTCCTCCAATTCTTTCATCTCATACATGCCTGGAACAGGTAGAAGCACTTTTGCAAAGAAACATCGTGCAAAACGACTGAAAGTCTATCACAGATGTGCCAGATGGACTTGTAATGCAACATGTCATTCTTTAGGAATGATATCTATAAACCATGAAGATAAAATACAATTCATTAAGGATGGCCTGAGTATGGGGTCTTTAGATAATCTTCTATTGACCCTTGAGACGCATCCTAGTAGAGATGTGCATCGTGCAATTCATGATTTATGGCCACAATTCCATAAAGAACATGATTGATTTAGTCTTGAGAATCTGACTATAAAAGACCCTGTTTGCCAGTTTTTAAGAAAACTGGATGGGAAGCCTATCCCCGACCCATAGAGGGCGTTTAAGTCGTTCTTGGATGTAAAACCAAGGGAAGATGTGAGCCACAATCACAAGTACCTGTACATACACATGTTTTTTTTCAAAATAAATAAATAAATAAAGAGAGAGAGAGTGAGACTCCAGCTGGCCTACATATAAGTGGTATGATCGCATTTTCAATTTCTCATCTATAAAATCTTCTCTTCCTTCCCTTCATTTCTACTCCACCCATACATTTAACAAATATAAAAGTGTGTAGAAATGGCAGGTTCCTCAAGTCATCACATCAGAAATATTTGTGTTTTCAGTGGATCCAGTCCTGGGAAAGAAAAAGAGTTTTTAGAATCAGCAAATCATCTTGGTCAGGTCCTAGCTGAGAGAAAGATTCATTTAGTGTATGGAGGAGGCAACCTTGGGTTAATGGGGGGTGTGTCAATAGCTGTATTTTAGGAGGTAGTCAAGTTTTGGGGGTCATCCCCAAAGCTTTAGCAAAAGGGGATATTATTGGAAAAACAACTAGAGAGGAACTACAAGTCTCCACAATGTCTGATCGATTGAATGCAATGTTTAACCATGCTGACACCTTCATTGCCTTACCAAGTGGTCTGGGCACATTGGAAGAGATCTTTCATATTTCCTCTTGGGCCCAATTGCACATTCACCATAAACCTATAGGTTCGTTAAATGTTAATGGTTTTTATGATAATTTGTTGTCTTTTCTTGATTAAGTTGTGGAACAGGAATTTCTAACATCTTCGGCATGACAAATCATAATCTCTGCTACTACTGCTGAACAATTGATTGACCAACTACAATCTTTTATCCCTGTAATTGATCCCTCCATGAGTCGCATAAATTGGTCAACTAAGGAAAGCCGTAAAAAGCTTAGATTAGATTTGAGCCTTCGTTTGTGAAACCTTATGTCTTTTGATTTTATTAATAGCATAATTTTGGGTTGTTATTTCTTATATTTGTTTAAGTGTGTTTCAGGTTTGTCAGTGTTCGCTATTTTAGATGATGTCTTCAATACTCTATCTTTCTACCTTATGACATTGAACACAATGTCTCGTTCTGGTTGAGGGGAGAGGGTAGTAGTTGACATTGAAAAAAAAAACTAACTTACTAACTATTTTTGCTATTATTAAAACCATTTGACAAAACTGTTATTAGGATGGCAGAGTAAGGAGGAATTTTATTGACTCTTGAGACGCATCTTAGTAAATAGTCTTATCAAGGTCTATCAGAATACTTATTGAAATATTCAGGTTTACAAACTCTCGCATTGTTATCACTTGATTCTGCTCATATAGTCATTTAACAAATATTCTTAAACCTTCATTTTAACACACACACACACTTTAACATATGATTGTGGGTTGCACATTAGATTATTACATTATTTATGTTCTTTTGTTAAAGGTAACAACTAAGGGTAAGGGATAGTATATCATTTTTTTTTAAAAACAAATTGATAATATTGATGATAATAAAAACGTAGATAAGTTTGGTTTCGTAGCCTCCCTAACCTAAGCAATTAAGCTCGAAGGGGTGCTTTAACACTTAATACCCTAAAGTCAACTGACTTGGGAGCTATTGGCCCAAAGCTTGTTACATGGGTTAAGGAGAAAAGCTTAAGGGAATCAAACATTACACTACCTACGTATCAGTATCTGCAACCTGAGTTACTAAGCTCGTAGGGGTGTCTCAACACCTAATGCCCTAAGACCAATTGGTTTACGAGTCATTAGCCGAAAGTTCGTTACATGGGTTAAAGATACATTGTGTTTTAAGTATATGTATATATATTGAAAAAAAAAAGAAAAAAAAAGAAAAAACAAATCTCAACCCAAGGAAGTTAACCTTAAACATTAGAACATAATATTGTTTTCTTCCAATAAAAGCCCCATCATCTGTGTTTTCATACATTGAGCACATAAAAAGGAAGGTTTATTAATATTTTGTTTAAGAGGTATTGAGCAGATATATAAATTTAATGAGAGTTTGTTTATCTGGATAGATTAATGAAAGTTGAATGATGAATGCCTTGCTTTGTGGAATTTGCAAATTGTTTTTCTATTTTAACGCTTTGATTACTAGGGACTAGTAATAAGCTGGTTAGGGGGGGTGTTATTAGTACTTAAAAGTGCATTTTTATCAAGGTTTTATATCATCATTTTGCACTTGAAGTATCAATAACTCCTTAACTAAAACATGTTTTATAATAACAAATCTGATACCATAAGATACCTTTAATTTATGGTAAATGTTCATCTTAAATGTAGGCCTATCACATAAATAAAAGGATTGATTGATGAGTTTAAGTATGGAAATTGAAAGGACAAAGAGAGGGCGAAATTTAGAAAAGAGATGCTGGTTCAGTCCAAACTGGAACACTGTTTGGTCATCGGGTCATATCTGGAGCTGTAGATCTTGGATTTAGGTCTGCCTTATATGGATGGAAAGCTAAGACAGAGGCCTAAAACTTCTATGGGAGTCCAAGATTTAAAAAGGTTGTTTTCAAGTCCAAATTGTAGCAACAACAGAGAAGTCCGAATCTGTCCTACAGCCTAGACATTGTTTAGTGTTCAGCCCATATCTCGAGTTCTAGAAGTCCAAATGACCTCAACTTTTTTTTCCTGGAAATCTAAGATAATTTCCTAGAACTTTCATGTTTAAGTCTATTCAAAATATAATGTTATCAATGACGTTTTTGGCAGACAAGAAGATAAGGATTGTTACCAAGTCAAGATGTGGCCACCCACTCAACAATTAGTCAACAAATCAATAGTTTTGAATTTTGGCCTATAAAAGGAGGCATTTTCCATGTATTTAGGCATCTTGGTTTTCAAATCAAGATCATACTCTTGCTTTCTCTTTATATTTTGTAATGCTTAAGTTTTGATAATGTTTTTTTCCTGGAAAGCTGAGACAATTTTCTAGAACTTTCATGATTGAAGTCTGTTCAAAATTTGACGTTATCAATGATATTTTTGAAGACAAGAAGATAAGGATTGTTACCAAGTCAAGATGTGGCCACCCACTCAACAATTAGTCAACAAATTAATAGTTTTGAATTTTAGCCTATAAAAGGAGGCATTTTCCATGTATTTAAGCATCTTGGTTTTCAGATTAAGATCATGCTCTTGCTTTCTCTTTATATTTTGTAATGCTTAAGTTTTGTTTATATTAATCTCTTGCTTATGCTTTTCATTTCCTTTCCTTGTTTATTCATGTTTCTCTCTTTCATTATGTTTAGCTAAGTTTATCATGTCAAGGTGAAAAGGTTACACTAATGGTGTAAGAATAAGTATAATATAAACTCAACATGGACCTTAATGTTTGATACTAACATGTTTT
>Ga0325402_1000750_pt1 | contig 24376 bp, 24 predicted proteins | sample PopdelMetagenome_22_FD_207212 | JGI IMG/M metagenome (GOLD analysis project Ga0325402, IMG submission 207212) | Populus deltoides microbial communities from Bellville, Georgia, United States - Xylem-PdKOR-R3 | ecosystem: Host-associated > Plants > Phyllosphere > Stem > Wood/Secondary xylem...
AGATGTTCAAACCAAATCAAATGGTTAAGCTTTATTAGCTAAAAATTGATCATGGTCGGCTTATGATTTATAACTACGTACAGGATTGGTTTCAATTATAGTTAATCTTATATTAATTATTGTAAAATTATAATTATACCATTAATCATAAATAATTACGAGCTCATCTTATGCTTTAAGAATGCTTAATAAATTTAATTTTCTATCAAGATCTTTAGACTTACTTCAGACAACGTCGTGTTTAGTTGCTATTTAATTGTTATTATGAAAGGATATTTATGTGCGTGTTTTTTTTGAGAAATAATATTTTATGGTTTGAAAATGTTTTTACGAGTAAACTTGTTTTGTTACTGTCCCCAAAGAGCGTAGCATAATGGCAAAGGGTTTGAGATCTGCACAGTAGGTCTTGAATTCGAGTCAGGGCGTGCACCTCTTGTAAGAGTCTGGGACAGCCGGGGTTTTACTCCCTCACCTGGGCCCACAAAGTGCGCTTTCCGGGGGATGAGGTTTCCTCGAATCCAAAAAAAAAAATAAAAAATTATTTTGTTACTGAACATATTTTATTTTTATGTTAATATTTTTGTTGACAATTGATTAAAATTATAGGACATTGAGTGGTTCTCTCGGGAATTAAAGTAATGTTTAGTGATTTCAAAGTATTTTTTTTTATATATTAAAATAATATATATTTTTTATTTTTTAAAATTTATTTTTAATATTAGCATATCAAAATAAAAAAAGAATTAATTTTAAATAAAAAATTAAAATTTTTACTAAACAAACATTTTAAACACGTTATCAAGCACTACTAAATAAGTAACTATTGCTAATGAATTCCATGAATATAGTAATCAAGAGATTTTAAACATGGATGGGTTAATTACTCTTAGTGGAAGTCAACACATGAATCTCATCCCATCATCAATAACAGATAATGTTTAATAGATTAATTGGCATAAATATTTCGAAATATAACATTACGCTATTCTTAGAATAAATTCCTAAAAACATCGCTATTCTAATCTGATTTTACTCGAAATTGCTTTGTTTCAGAAAAATGTCACCTCACATGATTGGCTTGCAGCGAAGAAATCCTAGTACGAGAGCAGGATAATTGTGACATTTGATATTAGTCAACAACAACAAGAAGAAGCCAGATATCAAGCTGGTACTTTTGCTTTTATAGTCTCCTACGATAGATAGAGCTACAAATTCTCCTGTTTTATAGGCTCTCCTCAGTCTCCCTCCCTCCCTGTCTCCCAAATCTTCAAGCCAAAAAGGTTCTGGAAAATAAAACAAAAAAACCAGATAGCGTGGCAGAGAAACTCAACGATGGGGAGCTACAAGAAAGACAAGCATAGACCATCTCCACTACCAGAATCTAGCAATAGCAACAAAGATGAAATGGGGAGTTATAATTACAAGATGTTTAATCTTTTTAACAGAAAGTTCAAGATTACGGAAGCCGAGCCACCCAAAGACGTGAAACAACTTTTTTCCAAGTTCTCGAATGGTGGGTCCCACATGACGGCTGATCTGCTCCGGCGCTTCCTGGTTTTGCACCAGGACGAGCTTGACTGCACGCTGGCGGATGCACAGAAGATCGTGGAGGAGGTCATTAACAGGAGGCATCATTTGACGAGATACAGCAGACATTCCCTTAATCTTGATGACTTTTTCCATTTCTTGCTTTATGATGATCTCAATGGACCCATCACCTCTCAGGTTACCCTCTCCCTAACTCTGTCGCTAAATGTATTTGGCACGTTTACGAAATTTAGAGTATCACAATTGTGATTTACGCTTTTAAATCATGTTTTTTTTTTTTTTTTAAATCATGGATAGGGTAAAGAAAGCAAAATCTTGTGCAGTTGATGCCAAACCATTTCTTTCTCAATTATTTCTTGTTGTAATTTGAACTTTAGAGAAGCTCGGAAAATGGGGTTGGATAAAGTTTGTAATTTTTTACAGCAAATGATGGGTCTAAATATTTCTTGCATTTTAGTTGGGATTCTAAGGGTGGGGTTCTCTCTCTCTACATTTTTTTTCCTGGCAATTTTGTATTGTGCAGGAAGCGGGGCATTTACATTGTGGACTAGGTGAAAGGAGCACTGCCCCCTTTTGTTGATTTTGTTAGCAATTAGAATTATACATTGATTAAGGTGTGTGGGCCTAGAAATTGGCAGATAGGATTTTTTTTGTTATGATCAAGAACCAAAACAATAACTTCTCTTTTAGAAATTACGAAAAGATTCTTACTTACAACTCTTACGAACAGGATCTTAGGAGCATTACTTATCTGCATCTTTGCCGTGTTTTATCTTGGTATGCTTTGAACAATTTGTAAGGGGACCGTGTTAAGCATGCCCTTGACAAATTATGTCATTCCAGGTACATAATGATATGACTGCTCCATTGGCACAGTATTTCATATACACAGGGCATAATTCCTACCTAACTGGGAATCAACTAAGTAGTGATTGTAGCGAGGTGCCAATTGTAAAAGCTTTGCAGAGAGGTGTAAGGGTAATTGAACTAGATTTGTGGCCAGGTTCCGCAAAAGATGAGATTCTTGTTCTTCATGGAAGGTATATACTGATTGCAATTTTACCATTTTTGCGAATGTGAGTATTTTCTTTTGCCTTTATGTATTTGTGGATATGCATATCCACTACTTTATACATGGATGGTAGTGTTTGTGAAGCAGAAGCCTTTCTTTAAATTGAAAGCAACATTCAGCGAAATGTTTAGTTGCTATTACAAATCAGAATGAGGAAGCTTTTAGAGGCACAATATTTCATTGTTCTGTATAACTCATCTTTCCCTTTCCTGAAGCATGAAGGACAGGGCGTCTTTAACTTTTATTTTATTTTATTTTTTGTTAACAAAAATAATATAATGAATAGAATTCACTGAATGGATTTCATGCAAAAGAAATTGGAGTTGCTAAATAGTGAGAGAGTGAGAAAAATCTATGTAGGGATAGCATGGATTGCATTTTGGAAAGCAGAAGCTAATGAAGTGTTATTGAATCGAGTTATAAGTGAGTTAAAGAAAAACACATTCATTGTAGGAAAGACATACATGGATGTTATGATTCTGAATCATTGTTTCTCTTACTAAGTTATATCCTGATTAATCGTAGGACCCTGACCACTCCAGTGCCACTCATAAAATGTCTGAAGTCCATAAGAGACTATGCTTTCGCTAGTTCTCCTTATCCAGTCATCATAACTTTAGAAGATCACCTCACACCAGAACTTCAGGCTAAAGTTGCAGAGGTTAGCTTTCAATTCATTTTCAAGGATTTGAATTTTCAGCTTCTCTGTTTCCTATTTATCTATAACCCTTCAATACCTTTGCTCGTAGATGGTTACTCAAACATTTGGCGGAATGCTGTACTATCCTGAGTCAGATTCCTTATTACAGTTCCCTTCTCCGGAGTCATTGAAACATCGAATAATCATTTCAACCAAACCACCAAAAGAGTATCTTGAATCTAGTGGCATCAAGCGAAAGGGACCTTTATCACCAGGTGGAAGGAATTCATCCGAAGAAGATGACGAAGCATCAGGGATACCATACCATACAGCTGAACTAGAAGCGGATGATAGGGTGAGCATAGAGGCGAATCTTGCCTAGTCTAAGTAAGATTTTTAAGGTGTTTCGTTAACTTTTTCACAAATGGCAGAGCGACAGTGATCAAGATGATGTAGACCTAACCGATTGTGACAATAAATCAGGCCAGTTAGGGGCACCTGCATATAAACGTCTAATCACAATACACGCTGGGAAGCCAAAGGGTTGTTTAAAGGATGCTTTGAAAGTTGCAGCTGATAAAGTTAGACGTCTTAGTTTGAGTGAACAGGAACTTGAAAAGGCTGCGGCAACAAATGGAACTGATGTAGTGAGGTATCTATCAAACATTACTGATTACAGATGCTTGAAAGAAGTTTCTATTGCTACTGTCCATCTTAAAACCAGATCGATAGTGCTAATATATGCTGTTGTTCTTCCCAGATTTACACAGAAGAATATTCTGAGAATATACCCTAAGGGAACTCGGATCACCTCCTCTAATTACAAACCAATTGTTGGATGGATGCATGGAGCTCAGATGATTGCGTTTAATATGCAGGTTTGTTTCCAAAACCATTTGATGTCAAGCAACTTTCTTTCATGAAGGAGGCATTCATAAGTTAAAAGACTATATCCTTTATGAACCATGAGTGACCTGGATGTTCCAATTAGTTAACCAATCCAAAGCTTCATGTTCTTGCATATATGATGATCACAGAATGTCAGCCATATAAAGTCCTCGTAACATGTGAGCTTTCCTTTAACAGGGATATGGAAAATCACTTTGGCTGATGCATGGGATGTTTAGGGCCAATGGAGGTTGTGGTTACCTTAAGAAACCAGATTTTCTATTGGAGAAAGGTCCAAATAACGAGGTGTTTGATCCTAAAACAAAATTACCAGTAACAAAGACATTAAATGTGAGTGTACTAGTCTTGCTTGAAATTGAATTTCATTTGTCTGAAGCTCTCTTCCCGAACTCCATTTTATCTATTAACAGGTGAAAGTATACTTGGGTGATGGATGGCGCCTTGATTTTAGCCACACACACTTTGATTCATACTCACCACCAGACTTCTACACAAAGGTTGGTTGGATTAAGTATCCTACTCACATGTAAATGTGAAATTTGTCATTAAACCTCGTAATACTTGAGCATCATCATTCCAACCTACGAATGGGAAAAAGACTTTTCAATATGTTTTGGTTAACCTGCCTTATCCACAATTGGTCGAAACACAATTCACTCTGAAGTGATTAAAAGCCATTAATGAGCAAACCATATCTATTTTCTTTCACATTCTAGCTTAAGATCGAAAGCGATGTGTGATGACAAGTAAATGAACATTTGACTTGTTATCCTCAAGATAATCTCTAGATTTTGCAAATAAGTTTGAATCACCAGACTTGGAGATTGGTATCTGTGATTGGTGAGGGTTTTGAGGTTCTAATCCTGCCTTATCCTGTTACATTGCTGGCATCTGTATCATGTTCCTGAAGTATCTATCTCACGCATGCTTTCCTGCTAATGAACTAATAATCCACACTGCAGGTTTACATAGTTGGGGTACCAGCTGATGCAGCAAAGAGAAAAACAAAGATAATCGAGGATAACTGGTCTCCAGCTTGGAATGAGGAGTTCACATTCCCCCTAACCGTTCCCGAACTGGCTTTGCTTCGGGTGGAAGTGCAAGAGTATGATATGTCAGACAAGGATGACTTTGGTGGTCAAACATGCTTGCCTGTCTTGGATCTAAGACCAGGAATCCGATCAGTCCCTCTCCATGATAAGAAAGGAGAGAAACTCAAGAATGTAAGGCTTCTAATGGGGTTTCAGTTTGTATAACCTCTACAGTATTATTTTTCATTGATGGCAAATGCTAGCTCCAGCCCTTGTTCCTAGAACAACAGATTGTCCAACAGTAGGTGTATAATTAAATAGGCTTGATAATTAGTTAAAGAAGATTGAACCTGGCCCGAATGCTTATGCTTTTGTTTTGCTTCAGACCGACGATAGGATATGAAAAGTTACAAGCAACGTTTTTTTCCCTTGACAATTAACATGGACAGCCTTAGCTGTTGCTGTAAGGTCCTTTCTTCACTGTTGAGATGTCACAGATATAATCTTTCGTTTTTAGGTGCTTTCACATTACACTTGGTGATTAGTTGTGGTCACGTATTAAGAAGCTTGTCTGGAAGCATCTTTAAAAGATTATTCAGCGAACGACTTTTGACCTAAGATGATTTGTTCTTCAGTTATGGTTAATTTTGTCCAAAAAGTTGGAATAACATATCATCTGTCTTGATGTATCCCAAAGTAAAACTGTTATTTTTTCCCCTTAAATGTAACCCAATCGAGATACAAACCGTAAAAAAACAAATAATATTCCTAAAATCCCCTGAATCTAATCTCGTTTTGGATGGAAAAACTCCGGTAGGACCAATCACTTGTATAGTTGTATGAGGCTCCGAGCCTCTTCCTTCATGTGTTTTTACAAGAAAAATCCTGATCTGGACTGAACGGTATATATCAAAACCTTGTCGGAAAAGTCAAGGTGCAAATCAGGAACCGATCAACAAGCAGTAATCATGGGGCACGTTTGATCATCCTTCCCACAAAATTTTATCATCATTTTAATGGCGGCTCTGAAAGTGCGCAATATATAATAAAATATGATGGGATGGCTTGATGGTTAAAGGCGTGCTTTTTAATTATCAACTACCCTTCAAATCTCAAATCAGGCTATCGAAGTTAACTTCCATGAGTTATTTAAACTTGTTACAAAAAACAAAAATCTCCAGTAAGTGAAAGCTGGCCCGAAAGTCGTAGACTGCAAGGAAGTTCTCGGAATGCCCTTGCAGAACAGAAGGTAGATATGACAATGGCCCAAGCTATAATTAGGTCTGAATATGAGAGATCCTAACCCCTTGTAATCCGATGTGGAACCCGTTCAGCTGATTGCTTTTTTCGAGCTGTGTGTTTCATCAGATAACTTGTGAGAGAAAACCTTGATGCTGTGGTCCAATACTGCTTCAAAGGAGTATCTTTTTTTAGCAGAAAGATATTCCGTTTTCTTTTGGTCCAGGTAACTAATTTTTTTTTTCTTAAGTTAAGAATTATCATCTAATTGGTAACTGAAAAGAAGGATATTGAAGTCATCAACTTATTTAACGTGTTAACAGTTCCTGATTTCATGGCATGCGTGTCACTTTAACCTCGTACTTCTAGTTGTTTAATGTAAGAAACAAGAAACAAAATTACAGTAATAGCCACCGATCAAGTGTGAATAATAAAAAAAGCTTATCCTCTCAAATTTACGAGTTTCAAGTGCAAATAATTTACCATAAACTCAACGGATAAAGAATTTATTAGTGTTAGTCAGCACATAAAGACTGATATCGAATAGAGGGGGAAAAAAAGAACAACATCTGAAATTCCAAACACCTCTTCACCAAATTGTTCATTTCCTTCCCTAGCACTCCATTAATTTATCGCGAGCAGTAAATTAACTTTATTCTTTCCCTCACTACGCAAGCATTATCACTGTTTGATTTAGCGTATGGTCGAAGCTACCTGTCAGCCTGTCACCAGCCATGCGTATAATTTAGCGAATGGATCAGAGTGTAGAGACTAGAGAGTATGATTCCTGTCACTGCCACTACGCCCATGCCAACCGTCCAAGAGAAACTAAAGGTCAATCTGGCCGCACGCAATGTCACCCAAATTTCTCTGGAAACCATCACCTTTTATTGCCTACACACACCATCCTAAAAAATACAGCACTCTCTCTTCTTACATGCAAAATGACGAAAATCTTGTAATCCTCAAAGACTCAAATAAAAACAACAGCCATCTTTCTGCATCTCTCTCTAAAATTCTCCAATGTCCAAACAGACATACAGAGTTTGCTTCTGCTTTCGCAGGAGGTTCAAGCTAGCAGTGGCCGAGGTACCGGATGAGATCAAGGCCTTGTTTGATTTGTACTCGGAGAATGGCATCATGACCGCTGATCATATCCACAGGTTCTTGATCGAGGTTCAAAAACAAGAAAAGGCCACTTTCGAGGAAGCACAATCTATTGTTGAAAGCCTCAAACATTTGTCTCTTTTTCACCGTAAAGGGCTCCCTCTTGAGGCCTTCTTTAAGTATCTTTTTGGCGATACTAACCCTCCTCTTGATCTTAAACTTGGGGTAATTTTCCTCTCTTTTTTTTACCCTTCTTTGTTGTGGCTAAATTTTGATTCTTCAATGACTTATGCTAATTGGGTCTTTCTTTCTGGTTAAATTTGGTACTTATCATGCACATAGTTAGATGGATTTTTTTTTGGTTTCAATATATATATATTGCTTTGGTAGCTAAAATAGGAAGTGGGCGGGTTTTTGTGTTCCATGTCTGTAAAGAAAGTGAAAAACTCAAGCTTATGACTTTTGATTGAATGGTTACTAATAAGCTGCATTGATTTAAGTATTTCATGATTATAATAACTTGTCAATTAATGCTATTGGATTGTGTATTGCTAATTATCTTTGAAACGTATGATTAGATGTAGAGAGTCTCATGGGATGCTTGAACTTGTCCATGTCGCTAATTAACTTTTGTTATTTACGTTTCTTTAAAAGTGGAATGCCTTTCATTTTCTACCAGGAATGTAAAAATATAAGCTTTCAACTATTGTCTCTTTGTCATGGTTTATTTTTCTAATTGATTTTTTTTGGAATTACTGTTCTGTTTCAATTTCGTACGGATATCTGCATTTTTTTTTTTTTGCTTATATATTTTATTCTTTGGTTTCAGGTGCATCATGATATGACAGCACCCCTTTCACACTATTTCATATATACTGGCCACAATTCATATCTAACTGGGAATCAGCTTAGTAGTGAATGCAGCGATGTTCCCATCATAAATGCTCTGAAAAAAGGTGTGAGGGTTATTGAATTGGATATATGGCCAAATTCTGACAATGATGATGTGGAGGTACTTCATGGGAGGTATGCTGTTATTGTGCTAATAATGGTATCTCTAAATAACTATAGGATGTGCAATTGTTACTGCGAAAGGAAACGAAGCAGGAACCAATAATTGTACTACGGTGATCTTTTTTTTTCATTAAGTTTTGATGTTGTTCTTGCTTCGGTGATTTGAATCATAAAGAAGCTTAGTGGCTTCCTCTTTTTTAATGGGGGATCCATATGTGCTAATCTGTAAAAAAAAAAATTTGCACAACTTATATCCTTTAATACTTTGCCTTGAGTGGCCTTTCAATCGTGAGTTATGAGAAATCATTTCTGTTAACTTCAAAATACTTTTGAACCATCCTTCCCTGGTTTTTAACCTGTGGTACTTTGTACTTTGTTTAGGACTTTGACAACTCCGGTGCAACTTATCAAATGTTTGAGGTCAATTAAGGAGCACGCTTTTACTGCATCTGAATTCCCTGTTGTTATAACTCTAGAAGACCACCTTACTCCAGATCTTCAGGCTAAAGTGGCTCAGGTGAGTCTTTGCTATTCTGTAGGGATGGGAAGGACTTATGGGCTAATGATTTAATATTCTTTCAAATGGTTTCTAGATGGTCACTCAAACATTTGGAGACATCCTGTTTACTCCTGGCTCAGAACGCTTGAAGGAATTCCCTTCCCCTGATTCTCTGAAGAGACGGATTATCATATCAACAAAACCACCAAAGGAATACCTTGAGGCGAAGGAAATTAAGGGTAAAGAGAGTGATTACCAGAAGGGGAATGCTGCTTCCGATGAAGAAGCTTGGGGGAAAGAAATCCCAATTCTTAATGGCCATATTCTTGCTGATGACAAGGTATTTGATGACACTTACTAGTATTTAGTTTGCCAGGTTTTTCTAATTTCTTTCAAGACTAACCTTCTTGGAGCAGAATGAATCGGACAAAGATGATGATGATGCAGAGGAAGATCTTGATGAAGGAGATCACAAGTTGCAGCATGATATAGCACCAGAATACAAACGTTTGATTGCTATTCATGCTGGGAAGCCTAAAGGTGGATTAGATGAATGTCTGAAAGTAGATCCTGATAAAGTGAGGCGTCTTAGCTTAAGTGAGCAACAGCTTGAAAAGGCTGCGGAAACCCATGGAAAAGAAATTGTCAGGTATAAACAAACCCTAAAGCATGTTGAAAGAACTCATCTGCAGTAGTACATGTGCCTTTATTTGCTGCTTGAAACCTTACTGTCACAGGTACTATTTGTTCGATTGTGCATTTAATAGTTCAATGCTCATGGTTGAGAATGTATTTTTTGGTGGAGTTGGAAGGATTTGAATGACTTGAAACATTGGCTTTTAATATTCTATGTGGTGGTGTTTATCCAATCCTGGCTTCTAAATTTTGACTCCTTTTCTGGCATTATCATTCCATTAATATACTAGTAATTAGCTTATGTGCTTCATAACCATATCCTATGCCATTATTATACCCTTCGTACTTGGATCATTAGAAAACCAAGTTCCAGTATGTCTGATAAATGGCTTGCTGTACAGGTTTACCCAGCGGAATATACTCAGGGTGTATCCAAAGGGTACCCGTGTGAACTCATCCAACTACAACCCACTAATTGGATGGATGCATGGTGCTCAAATGGTTGCTTTTAACATGCAGGTTTGTGTTTCAAAATCTAATGATTGAGTTCACAAGCATAAACTTTGAGGGTAGAAAGTAAGGGTGGGAGGATTTGGTGTTAATCATTCTCGTTTTTTAAGAGTTTTGGCCTTTTGTTTGTAAATGGATTGCTTAACTGAATAATTTTATTCAAACTTGTGTTTAAGAAGTACCAGATCGATAGAAGAGAAAATCATGATGAAGTCTTTTTTTAATTTTGTTATCTTATATGATACTGGCTGAGCAATGCATAACATTTATCATTGTTCTTTTAAATTTATACAAGTACGTGTCTCAGCCAAATACTAAAAGTAGGTCTTTCATTGAAGGGATATGGAAGATCACTCTGGTTGATGCAAGGAATGTTCAGAGCCAATGGTGGGTGTGGATTTGTGAAGAAACCAAGTTTTCTACTGAAGTCTGGTCCACATGGCGAGGTATTTGATACCAAAGCTAAGTTACATATGCAAAAAACTTTGAAGGTGAGTGCTTTATTGTCAATGCCTTTGGCTGGAATGGACTTTTTTCAGGATCCATTTAAAATGTCCATGTAATGTTTTCTTGTGCAGTTAATTTTGCGTAGATGAATAATTGCAATTTTCTTGTTGCTGAATAGGTGAAAATATACATGGGTGAAGGATGGTTTTATGATTTCCAGCGCACACATTTTGATGCATATTCCCCACCAGATTTCTATGCGAGGGTAAGTAGATACAATCTTATGGCCTCGTTGTCTCCTCTTCTTAAGTGATTACGTTCAAGCCACTGCACAATTTTCCTGCTACACAACTATAGTCTAATCCTAGTTCGGCTTTCCATCAAAATTCTCATGTTCTTGTCATGGCTAAGGCATTGTTGAGATCTGTAGTAATGCAAGACTTTACCGTAACAGTTTTTATCTTCGCTGTTGTTTGTTCGCTAGATTTTTGCAGTTTACTTTTGATTCTGTATTGCTTAGTTCTTCTTTTTGGGCCCTCCTTCCCCTTTGTTCCCAATAGGTATCTGAATCAGTGGCTACTGCCTAGATCATGAAAAATAATGGATGATCAAGTGCAGTTTAACTTTTTTTTGTGCAGGTTGGGATTGCCGGGGTCCCTGCAGATACTGTGATGAAGAAAACGAAGACTCTGGAGGACAGTTGGATACCTTTTTGGAATGAGGAGTTTGAGTTTCCATTAACTGTTCCAGAACTAGCTCTGCTTCGGATTGAAGTTCATGAATATGACATGTCAGAGAAGGATGACTTTGGAGGTCAAACATGCCTTCCTGTATGGGAGCTAAGAGAAGGGATTCGAGCAGTTCCGCTCCATGACCGCAAGGGAGAGAGATACGAAAGTGTAAAGCTCCTTGTGCGCCTTGAATTTGTTTGATACCAGTAGAAGTTCCACGCTAAGTAGAAAACTACGAAAGAGAGATGTACAAATCTGTGAAGTCCATTTTGATTTCTTTGTTGTTGTTGTGAGCTGGTGTGATTATGTGATTTTTTATTGCCGTGTGAACATAACAACATTCTGCCCGTTGCTTTTGTCTTGCAGTTCGTTGTGTTACACGATAATATTGTAAAGAAAATGATGGAAGATTATCATATGTTATTAATCTCTGATGAGAAGGTATTTTGCAGTTGACTCAAAGCAATAAGAAAATGATATAATCTTTTCTCTTTGATATGTTGAGTGATAAGGGAAGCAAAAATCAGAAATATTCAGGCGTTCGTCAATTCGGAAAAATTAACTAGGTGGTCGTTATGATAACTATCCCTGTCTCGTGGATCTCAATTCTAATTGCTGCTGCTAGTGGGCAAGCAAACAATCCACCACCAGCCCTGAGCCCATCACTCCATTTTTCCAAATGCTCACGTGGATAACACGTGACTTCATTACCCCGCCCTTTGTTCGTTCTTCAATGCCAGCCCAACCAAACCCCACTCCAGTTCCACTGCTCCAGAGTCCAGCTCCCCAAATTCTGAAATGTCCTCTGCCCACAGCCACCATCAACACCGACAGCTGTTCTCCGAATCCGTCACCACCACTCTGCAGATCTCACAAACTCAATTTTCAAATCCTATCATGTCTCATTTCTCTCGAAGCATCAAACCATCCGATCCAACCTGGTCTTCCACTTCTCTACGCTGCGCCGTTTTCGACCTTATCTGGTATCGAATCCTGGACCCGCCAATCCTCTGATCTCTCCGCTCTTCGAGCCTCCACGCGCCTCCCTGCCTCCCCCGATAAAGCCGCCGAATCATCCACCTGCATCTGCCCTAAATGCCGCTCTGAATATTTCATATCTCAAATTCCAAGAAGTGGAATTTTAACTCACTCTTGCTGCGAAATCTGTTACCGACCGTTGAAGAATAACTGTGGTTATTTCTGTTTGTTGCTATGCCATCCCGTTCCTTCCCATCTTGCCCGAAACTTGTCAAAACGACATGTTTTTGTGGCAAAACGATGGATGTTAAGCTGCAGTTACAAATTGTTTTCCTGTAACAATGTCTGTAATAAATCATTAGATTGTGGGATTCATAATTGTAAGCAAATCTGCCATGATGGAACTTGCCTGCTGTGTAATGGCCGCGGGGTTTATAAATGTTTATGTGGAAGGAAAGTCGAGGAGAGGGGAGTGTTGTGAGAGAGAATTTAGATGTGAGAATCCGTGTGGAAAATTGGTAGCCTGCAGAAAACATGTGTGAGAGAGGTTGCCGTTTTGGGGAAGAGAGTTTATGAAGGATTGGCTTGTGATGTTGTTGTGCCGCTTTGTGGTGGTGCTTGTGATAAAATGCCGAGTTGTGGTTTGCATAGGTTCCATGAGAGATGTCATCGAAGGCATTGCATTGAGACTTGTCGAATTGTTGTCATCAAGTTGTGTCAGTGTGGGGAGATGAAGATAGAGGTAAAAACTTTATTTTTTCCTGCTTTCTGATCCAATTCAGTGTTTTATGAACTGTTGCTATTAGATTGTATTCGTTGTTGCAATGAAGATGATTGGTTATAATGCAATAAACATTAGTATGTTCATTTGTAGTGAATCAAAATTTTGACTTTTGTTTTTTCATATTTATTCACCGTGTGAGTTCAAAATTGGGAAGATTTAACTGAATTTAGATTGGGTTCCTTGCTATCAAGATTTGGCGTGTGAGAGGAAGAGTCAAAGATTGAGAAATGATGGACGGCATGCTTGTAAATGTAGGTGCTGTGATGGGGACTGTCCACCATGTGGAGAGGTGCATTTCATAGTGCTTGGTTGCTTATTACGCCTCATATCTATCATTTTATCCTGAAATTCAATACATGTTTGAAATTCCAGATTTGTGGCAAGAGGCTTCAGTGTGAGAATCATAAGTGTCCTGACTCATGCCAGCGGTATGCTTGTCCTCATCCTGCCTCACTTGCATTTCTTCTATTCACAATAATGACCATGAGTTAAATAGGTATATAACAAAAAAGAGATGAGAGCCAAAGTAGTTATACAATGCCACTGCATTTTAGAATGCTTCACACACATGCTCATTTGTTCGAAACGTCTTTGATTGAGTTTCTGAAACTTTGGATCAGTCTGACAATATACTTCATAATGGGGTGTTGTTCTTAGTTATCTAATTAGTTCTTATGCATTATGGATATTTTTATGTTGAGGCAATGTCTTGATGGTTGGTTTTGTACTTGTATGTAGAGGTGCCTGTGCTCCTTGTACTGTCATGTTTACAATTTCATGTGCATGTGGAGATACTCACTTTGAGGTGAGCGTTTTGCTTATTCTGGATATCTTTTTAATTTCATGCAGCCATTATTTCAATGATTTCTAGAGTAGCCATTAATTCTGTTGAAAGCCATAGTTAATTACTCGTTTAAATAAATAACTATTAAATGTTGACTCAAGGTTCAAAATCAGAAAGTCAATGAATGGAGTCCACCAAATCTATCTCTCATGATTTTAAGACTCTTTAGCTCCAATAGGTAGAGGAACCAATAAAAATGTTGACAAGAAAAGAGAAATGTTTCCAAATGGTTTGATGATTTGGATTGTGCCAACAGTGCTGTAACATGAGAAGTTTTGCTTTGTTGGCCTAATTGTACACAAATGTCTCTGGCTTATTATTATATTTTTTGACTTAAAGACACCGTCATAATTAAAAGCATGTGCATCGGTAGCGTATAAATTGTGATGAATGGGGAATTGATGCACAGGACTATTCATTCTTCAGAATTATTTTGAAATAGCTTCTTACTGTCTATAGATAAGGTAATCCATGCTTTAGCTTAGGAAACATTATCAGAGATGCAATTGCAATTTTATTTTATTTTTGCATCGCATTCTATTATATGGTATTTGGATCTTGCATATTTGTTAGAGAAATGATCCACGCTATTTTCTGTTTCCTTATATATATATATATATATATATATATATATATATATATATAATGAAAGAGTTCAGACTAAGAAAACAAAAGACTAAAAATAGACAAAGCTGTCCCAACCATAATAGCTAATAAAATTGATGAAAAAATAACAGGGAAAAGCCAGAGGTCACCAAATAAAGTTAAAAATTTCAGTCAACATTGAACACAACTTGAAAACGTAATAAGGAGAAGCAAGCAACACCGCTAGCTATAACTCACAGTAAAGAAAAACACACAAACACAAAGTCCAAACTTCACTCGGACTAAAATAGCAGACCAAGCTAGATGAGTGAAACAGAGAAGAACCCAGAGTTAGGAACTTGAAGAGAGACATGGGAAGAAAAGAAAAAGGTGTGGAGAGAGAAGGAAAAGGAAAAAATAAAGGAGAAATATTGAAGAGTGAGAAAAAAAGATGAAAGGATTTGGCTTCAACTTGGATTTAAAGATTGAAAAATGGTAACTGAATTTTGAAATAATGGTTTAAATTTTGACAATGGTTCTGCATTGATAAAAAGGAAAAGAAAAGCTGCTAAATCATCCACCTGGAACTGCTCTAAATTTTGACAATGGTTCTGCATGGAAATTTTTGGAGAATTGATTTCTAGAGCAGCCATTATGTGCTACAGGCTGAAATCTGAAACTTTTGAAGTTTTGAAATTTTTAGAATAATTTTGGTGATATTCAGGGACTCAAAATGGCATAACCTCTTAATGATTTGCCACCTTGAATTGCTGTGAGAAACTTCAGAATTGATATGATGTGCAGGGAATTGCATGATTGTCCACATTTATGTCACGTGACATGATGTCCAAGTCAATGCCCATCACCTGACAAGTGCACCAAAGGTACTAATTTCTCACCTCATCATAAAACGATTAGTGAAAAGGAACATTTTGTTAATGTACAAAACGTTAATGTTATTTCAGCTTCCAGCTATTAACTTGATTTGTCATACCAACTCTTTACAAGGTCTCTATTCACTATCAATGCCAAGCCTTGAAAAAGGAGATGCCATGTCAAGAGGGTTTAAGCAGCATACTGCAAAGCAGGCTCTGATCCCAAAGATATATCTGAAAACCATTTTGGACCTGAACTTCTTCCTTGGAATTATGCTTGCAAGAGTAAAGCACAGGTCGTGGATCAGGAATTGCATTTGTGTAAATCCAAAGATTTGGGGGTACTATTTATTCCAACTTGAACTGTAGAATTCATGCTCCAGAACTCTTTATGCTTGAGCTTATGGTTCCAGATAGTAATATCAATAGCTTTCTCTATAAAAAAATTGAAGTGTCTATTGATTTAATTGCTATCAGAATAAGCTTTAGCTTGGTTGGCAGCTTGGTCAACGTAGCCTGATTGTTTATGTTATCAGGACTCAGATGTAGAACTAGTTCTCGCTTACGTTTCTACCAAGGGGTTATCTTGGAAAATGCTCCTCTTCGTAAACTAGTTGGTGCATTTTTACTTTCTAAAATGTGTGGCAATTAAAAGACTGTTATTGAAGTACGCTTACTCTAGTGGTTTAACTTATGGTTACTTCACTATAGGTTATGTGATGAAACAGCCAACTGGAGATATTTCCATTACAATAAGGAAAGTTATTTCATTAAATGATACATTAGGTAATGCTCAGATGTGGAACTAATTCTCCCTTCAGTTTCTACTACAAGGTTATCTTGGAAAATGCTCCTCGTCATAAACTAGTTGGTGCCTTTTACGTTCTAAAATGTGTGGCCATTAAGGAGATGGCTTCGCCTTTCCATTATGGAACGCTTAATAAAACCACCACCATGGATATATATTAATTACATAAATGAATCCACTTTTCTGATGCACAAGCACAATGCTCTTTTTCGGTGCATGGGGGCTCTTGACCTGAAATCTTATAGCATTTTATGATATTTAATGAAGGAAAAGGTTCCAGCTACTAAAAATCATGTACCTAAGCACCAAAATCAGCGTGAACGACTGCAAGAGCAAAGAAGACCTCACAAATGGGGGTATGTTACTCTTCTGAAGCAAAGACCAAGTTTTTTAACTGCTTTTTTGTCATGATGGCTTGTTTTGAAGCAGAAGATGCTGCCACTATGAGGTGGCTTTTTCTAATAGTCACCCTTGTGGTGACTCTGGTGGCAGCAGCATATTTTGGTTACAAGGGTCTCATGTGGCTCTCCGATTGGATGGATGAAGTTGAAGAACAACGAGACAGAGAACCATGAATCTAATCATTGTCAAAGTCGTCATCAAGTTATATTGGTTGAACTCTGATAGGCATTTACTGGTTACCATTTTTTTTTTTTACAACAAATGGCTGTCTGGTGAAAGTACTGGGGGGTTTGTTTTCCTTCTTAGTAGTAGTCTTTTCGCCTCACATACAAAAGCGGGGAGCATCACCTGATTTGGGCAAAAAAAAAATGCGATTGATTTTGACATGAATTTGGAACATGGATGTGAGCATGGACACAACCGATAATTCTGTCAATACGTATTTGATTTATGAAGCGAGACATGATTCTGGTATTATTGGAACTTGATAAGATGGATTGTTTAAAGTTATTTGTACATATTAGGTCGATTTCATGTGCTGTTGCAACCCAATTTCCTGAATGATTTAATTGATGTGATGCAGATCTTTCTCTATTCGGTGCATCCAAGAAAAAGAGCTTTTTAGCATCGGCCAAACTACATGAAGAATCAGCCATTTGGCTCTCTCATGTTTTTCCAGCAAGAAGCTGGATTGGTCTAAAGTTTTGTTTTGGACAAAATTTACCATTGAAACAAGACTGCAGGGACCAGAACGCGTCTGACTTGCTCTGTTTCTTCACTTTTTTCAGCCTTTCTTTCCTCCTATCCAGGTAAAACGTCAGCAAATGCATGAATATAACAGAAGTTGTGCTTGGATTACGGTCAACAGCAGGGATATATTGGATTGGATCACGCCCAGAAGATTCGAGTGGTGGTTGAAAGGTAGAAAAGGGAACTCCAAGGTGGTGTTTTTGCCTACGTGTGCGAGAGAGCGGGGATGACAAGTAAGGCGAGATGTTATGGTTTGTAACAAAATCAAATCAAATCATTTACTCCTCGCTCGTGTTTTCAATAGATAGAATCAGGGTGAGCTGCTGTTAAACCCTATCGGATCTCAAAATTAATTCCAAAATTCACAATTGCAAATTTAATTAGAGAAGGGCCTTGTCACCACAATATCGATGGGTGGTTTTACACAAGCTATAAATCACTGCATGGACGTGAAATGCAAGAGTACTTGTATGCATCATTAGGCACATGTGATATGTCTGCAGCTCAGTCTTGCCAGCCCATGAACTGTTAATGCATCCCTTTGGCCTGTAGTCGTCTCCCGTGACTGTTTTCAGGTACCATGAAGTTGTTTGGTCTAATCAAGCAGCTAAATGTTGTTTAAATACATATGGGGGAAAAAAACACAAGGTGTTGTTGGGAGGCTGTACATAAATAAGGGCAGAATTTTTTCACCTTGGATTGAGTACTCTCAATCTGTATGTCCTCTTACCACAAAACGATTCATTGACAACGAATTTCAAGGACATCTGCTTGTCTTTTTTTTGTTTTTCCTTTCTCCTGTGAGAATATGCTATTAAATTACAAGTTAGAGCTACTATAAAAAGATAATGATGGTGATTGATAGTTTTCTTTATGTACCTTTGGCCAACGAATTGGATAAATAGTGTAACTAGCACATAAAATAAAATAAAAAAGAAAGCGAAGTGACATAATTTTTTTTTATATATAAAATAATATAGTTTGATAAATGTAACAGTGATATTAATTATAATTTTATATTTTTTTATCTGGGTTTAAATTTTAATTTATATTGCATTTTAAAAATATAACAATATCAAAATGTATTATTTTACCGAATCGTTTTAAATGATGATTTACCGTGAAAATTCTACATTTATTATGTTAATTATGTAATTTATCCCGATGAATTAATGTTGTTTTCCGGTTACAATCATATTTATAAAACAGATGCTGAATAAAAATACAGCTTCAGCACCGCATATTTTCAGCCACTGCTGAAACATCTAAAATCTAAATCCTTAGGGAGCCATATTGTCAACCAATACCAAAAAACATCTAAAATCAAAGTAAATAAACACCAATGGATGAGGACTGAGGAGAGAGTGGTTCACCGACCACCACCGATAAGAACCCACATCTGCCCCGGCAACATTTAATCTCACTTAATGCATAATTAATTAGGGTATAAACCGCAGCGTTCACATTAATGTGTACAAGCCTTCACATTGATGTTTACATTTGGATGCCAATATTGAGAGTGGTAAATACAACCCAATTGGGCATTAAATTCGCGAGGCACCGCATAATTCGTCGGAATATTTTCTTTTTTATTCATCAAACGTGTATCCCTTACACACGATCTTCCATGGACGTCGTGTCTCTTTTGGGACTAAATCTCTTGTAATTCATATGTTAAATCAGTAATTTTACGTCTAAACCGTGCATTTATAAAGATTTCATTCAGCAATCTTTATTCAAAATTACTAAATAACACTTATCAATGTATACTTGTATTATACGCGTAAGGTAGGTAGATGTCGATGGTATGGATTTTGTTTTTGTAAAGTACAATGCATGTTTGGTCCAAACACTTTTTTTTTTTTTGGATTCGAGGAAACCTCACCCCCTCGAAAAACGTATTTTGTGGGCTCAGGTGAGGGAGTAAAACCCCGGCCGTTCCAGGCTCTTACAAGAGGTGCACGCCCTGACTCGAACTCGAGACCTGCTGTGCAGATCTCAAACCCTTTACCATCACGCTACGCCTCTTAGGGACTTGGTCCAAACACGTGCCAAGCAAATAATGATTCATCACCACCAGAACCAAGGATAAATTAGGTAATTAGTATACAAAATAAAAAGAAATTGTGAATTATCATAGAATCAAAAAGTTCTAATGAAATACTATAATTTTGAATATTATCATTTTGAACTGATTCAGAAGCATGATATTTATTTAATTTCTCTATATTGTTAGGCTGACAAGTCTTGGCAAAGCATGGAAGAAGAAGCTGGGCGTATTTACAAGGATGAACATGGAATGCTTCTATGAAACGGCATCGACTAGAGATGCAATGTGAGAACTCGGTCTTTGCTTTCCTTTTGCATTCTCGTGGTTTGCCTTTTGTAGGCCCGATCTACCCTTCATATTCTGACATTCTCACCTGCTTCAAAGTTTAATCTCCCTCTTATCTCCATTCCATCACTGTCTTCTAACACCTCCTCTCCTCACCCACACAAGAATAGTACCCATCATCATCATCGGTGTCATTGTTGTGATAATCATTGTCGTCCAAAAAAGTGACCCGGAATCAGAATAACAAGGGATGGGTCGGAGGTGAGAGAGAAGGCAAGGATAAATTAAGTTGAGGATTTGTACAGGAAACGAAACAGAAAGAGACGGTGCAACGGACAAAGATAAAGTCGGGGATTTGTAGAAGAAAGCAAAGATACTGCATCAAAGAAAATGAAAGAAACAATATAATTGATGTCGCGGATATAACTGAGATCTTAATTAAAATTTTATTATACTTTTTAATTGTGATATCAATATCACAGTTGTTAAATATGATATTATTTAAAGTTTGTTTGGTAACGACATTCTGTCTATATTTTAAATAAAATATAGATGCAACTTGTTTGGTAAAGAAAAAAAAATAATTTACTGTTTATGAATTCTATAGTGTTTCTACATCCAAAACGCAGGAGAAAAAAAAACAAGTGAATGCTGTTTCTTGTGTACTGTTCATGCTAATTAATTAGCATGAAAAGTGGAGCTGGCTGCACTGTTCATTGAAAAGTGTAGTCGGCTCCACTATTCTGGTTGGACAGGTTCTGGTTCAAAGCTTAAAATGCATTGAACCAGGTCCGATCCAGTAAAATAAAACATAAAAAATATTTTTTATTTTTTAATTGTGTTTTATTCAAAAAACTAGTGTTAAAAATTATTTAATGACTATAAATTAGACGGAAATCGCTTGATGACGCCGCATTTACAGAATTTGATCGCAATCTCAATTTTGTTCCTGATTATATTTTACCTGATATTGTTGCGCTCTTAAGAAATTTATGAAAACTATAGTCCTTGTCGGATGTATTTCATACGTGATGAAATTATAGATAGTTTAATGGAACAATAAAAAATATTTAAAAAAAATATTTTATAACTTCAATTTCAAAAGCATTATTAACCAAATATATCAAACTATTTTTACTCAACCACAGTTTTAACCAAACATATATTTTTTCAAACCAGCCTCAACTAAAAATACATTTTATAAAATAACTTTTTTCAAACTACAACCATAACAACAACCGCAATACCAAACACACGTATATGTTTCTTAACAATAATATATGAAAAAAAAAACTATTTCATAAAAAGAAAATTCAAAATATAATATTCTTTAAAAAATTTAAAATTACTATGATAATTTTACAAAAAGTCGCAGAACAAAGCCGTGTCCTATTGACTCCTTTTGTTAATTGAATTTTCAAAGTCAAATTCATGGAGTACCAAACGTTAACTCGAAGCAATGTGCCAAGGTCCGGAAACTGGACCGCATTTTGCTTCTGCTTCTTGCCCTTTTCAGGGATGGACCCGTACCAGAAATTCTGCTTCGAAAAAGAGTTCTGATAGCGGTGGTCGGTGTAGGCAAGTACACAGTGAAAAGCATCGTCGTCTATTTTGGTGCCACATGTACAACCCCATATGCCTAATTTTGTCAACTTTATGTCCTTTCCTAACATCACATCGCAAATAGACAAATCGTCATCTGCAACTTTTTTTAAGAGAAAGGGTGATCGGTCCATTTTGTCAACGAGAAAACTGGGTGAACTCTTCCGACTACACCGTGTTTGTTAGTGTTTAAAATACTGTTTCTTAAAAATTTAATTTTTTTATTTAAAATTATATTTTTATGTTTTTAAATTGTTTTAAAGTATTAATTAAAAAAAATACTATCTTAATTTATTTTTAAATAAAAAACACTTAATGCCATCCTACTTCGAGAAAAGGAAAAATAAGCAAAGGGGCTTTTGTTTAACAATCTTAAACTATTAGGAAGAAAAGGAATATTCTCCATAAAAATAAATCATGTAATCATTCTCCTTGCGGTCAGTGTTCACAAAACCCTACATTACAGCTCGATGTTAGATAAATACTCCTAATTCCTCTGCAATTGAAAAAGAAAAAAAAAAGGAAAGGAAAAATCCTAATTCTTTACAGTAGCCCAAATGTATACCCAATTAAATTATCCAAAAAAATATTTGTTCTTCTGGGTTTGAAAATTGAAATTTCAATCTGAAACAATTGATATTCTACCACTAGAGATGCTGCCATGGCTACTACTATCACAGAGGGACAGGGCTCGCTCCAAGTTAGCAACAATGTCTGTCATAGTTGGCCTATCTTTCCCTTCCAAATTCACACAATGCATTGCAGTGTATCCCACCAGCTCCACTGCTTCTGCTTCATTAAGCTCCGGCGGTCCAACCCTGGGATCCAAAATCTTACCCAATTCATTAACCATAAGTTTAGGCACCGCAAAATCCACTATACTTGTTGGTGTGCCTCCATTATCATCACCCTTGAAAATGGCTCTTTTTCCAGTCAGGAGTTCTAATAATACCACACCAAGGCCATAGACATCACTCTTTGCAGTTAATACATTTAGGCCATAGTACTCAGGATCAATGTACCCAACTGTTCCTGCTGCCTTTGTTGGTCTGTAATTGTAATCCTGTTCTGATTCAGGACCCATCAATGACAACCCAAAATCAGAAACTCTGGCTGTCCAATTCGCATCGAGTAATATATTTGACGACTTGATGTCTCTGTGAATTATTGGTGGGACTGCATAGTTGTGAAGATATTCAATTCCTCTAGCAGCATCAAGTGCAATCTTGATCCTCATTTTCCATGAATTTATCACACTGCTACTCTTTTCAATGTTGTTCTTGTCATGTAAATGGTCATAAAGAGCTCCATTCTTCATGTAATCATAAACTAGAAGCCTCTCATCTCCATCTTCACAATACCCAACAAGCCTTACCAGATGTTTGTGGTGAAGCCTTGACAAGAACGCCAATTCTGATTCAAAAGCACTCTCTTTCTCTTGAAACTTCTTCATCTTCTGGCCTGTTTCCCCTCTCTTAATCGCCACTTCGCGGCCATCTTTCAATTTCCCTCCATAAACAACACCAAAGCTCCCTGCACCAATCTTGTTCTCTACTGAAAAATTGTTGGTAGCAGCAGCAAGTTCAGCAAGACTAAACTCCTCAGCTCTATCCCCATGCTTTGATGACGTTCCACTCCTCTGACGCCTCATCACCCTTGAGCTCTGGCGCCTTATAGTTGATGATCTCGAATTTAAACCACTATTATTTGATGTCACGCCAGCAATGGAAACAGCTCTAGTAATTGTAGGCTGAACTGAATTATGCACTTTCTTCTTACCAAAGCAAACTCCGGTCCACAAGCAATAAATAATCGTGCAAATTCCGGCAAACCCCCCTACTGATCCAACAATAGCAAATGCCAATAACCCTGTTGTCAATTTATTGGACGGAGATGACTTGGGCACTATCGACGGGGGTGGTGCTGATGGCAATGACGTCGGAGCCAACGGTGTTAATATCGAAGCATTGGGACTACAAGGCTTGCAAATGTTCCCTGAACCAGAACACAACTTCTCAGATCGCGGATACAAACCGCATTCACTACAAGAAGATTGCACACATGGCCCTGGTAAAACCTCGCCCAACGGAAGCCGAGTCCCTGAAGCATTAGGCCACCCTGGTCCCCAACACATAATTGAAAAATCACGCGAAACCAATCCACAGCTAAAATTAGAACCTGAAACAATAGACTCAAAGAAAACACCCTGAATCTCACTCACATTATATTCACCACCACCTCCCCAACAAACAACAGATCCATTATTCCTTCGAATCGCACAGCTATGACTAGCCCCAAGAGCCAACTGTGAATATTCCAATGCATTATTTGAAGGGACATTCAATTGACCAAAACTATTATCCCCTTTGCACACCAAAACGCCACTAGAATTGACACCACAAACATGTAAACCACCCACTTCAAGATTCCAAATTATCATATCGGCAAAACCAAGTTCAATCTCTCTTGCAATTGTATTATTACCCCAACACTTAATTCTGTTATTTTCCATTAAAATCCCACATGAGAAGCCAGACCCACTTGAAATTGACTTAAATTTATCGCCTTCGCTTGGTGATTGTTTACTTGCATTACCATCTCCCCTCCAACACCTAACGGTCCCAGTTTTGTTGACACTCGATGTGTCATTAATAATTGCACACACTTGATGATCACCAACAGAGAGGTTTTGTAGAAGGGCGGTGTTGTTAACATAGACTCTTCGAGATTCAAAAAAGAAATTCGATGTGTCCCAGCATAAGAAAGCATAGCCCCCAGAACGTAGACCGCAGAAGAAGGAGGAACCGCCGGAGATGGCGGAGAAGGAGACGTTAGGTTGGACGGTGATGATTTCGGCGATAGGGGTTCGTCTATAGCAGGTAATACTTTGTGATGGTTGGGAGGCGGCGACGCCACAGACGGTGGAGGTGGCGGAGATGACCGCGAGGGTGGAGCCGGAGCCCAAGGCATGGGTTGGAAATGGAGATGATAAGATGAAGGAGAGAAGTGAGAGGGTGGTGACGGAGAGGA